>ENA-OWPA01000934-OWPA01000934.1-bioreactor-metagenome-genome-assembly--contig:-NODE-934-length-25996-cov-10.611443_pt1 | contig 25996 bp, 21 predicted proteins | sample MGYA00238139_ERZ651803 | MGnify/ENA primary metagenome ERZ651803 (study PRJEB26909, sample SAMN07631231) | bioreactor metagenome | isolation source: Switchgrass digestor | place: USA: Dartmouth... | reverse complement strand
CCTATAATGCATGACCCATCCAAGTATTTTGCAACTCCAGCAGTTAACCTAGTATGGGCATTGAAGGAATCTGTAAATATAATTAAGAATGAAGGGCTAGAAAACAGGTACAATAGGCATATTAAATATGGCAGAGCTGTACAAGCAGCCCTTGAAGCTTTAGGATTCAAGATTTTAGCTAATAAAGACCACAGAGCTGTTACACTATCCAATGTATTGTATATGGACGGGGTAAACGATGCTGAATTTAGAAGGATTTTAGCTGAAGAAGGAGCTGTAGTTGCAGGCGGGCTTGGACCTTATGCTGGCAAGATGTTCAGGTTTGGACACATGGGCAATATAGACGAACATTTCCTAGTATCAGTAATAGCTGCAATTGAAAGGACTATGGCTAGATGTAATATAAAAGTAGAATTTGGTAAAGGAGTAGGGACATTACTAGAAAATTTAAAATAAAGTGTTGATTTTAATCCACATTCCAAGATGCATGGTATCTTTAAGTAGGTACCATGCATCTATTTTTATATGATTTATAGCATATAGCATTATTCGACGATTTTTATAATTAAAATTGTAGTAAATCAAAAAGATATGGATTATTATAAAAAAATCATATAAAATTTAATCAGCACATTTATTTTAATGATAAAAATACTATGTTAGGAGGTAATATTTTGGTACTAAGGAATTTCAGCGAAATGGTTGAAAAGGTAAGGGGATTTCCAACTAAAAAGACTGTGGCTTTAGTTTCAGCAGAAGACGAGCATGCTTTGGAAGCAGTATTAAATGCAGAAAGGGAAGGAATAGTAAAACCAATATTAGTTGGAGACGAAGCTAAGATAAGGGAAATCTTAAAAGAACTAGGTGCAGATGGCCAATATGAAATAATCAATGAGCCAGACTCTAACAAGGCTGCATACAAAGCTGTTGAGCTTATAAGGGAAAATAAGGCAGATTTCCTTATGAAAGGTAAAATAGAAACTGCTGGAATTCTCAAAGCAGTCGTAGATAAAGAAAAAGGGCTAGGACTTGGAAGACTTATGTCCCATGTTGCTTTAATTGAAGTGCCTACATATCATAAACTATTGGTTGCTACCGATGGCGGAATGGTCATGTATCCAACTTTGGAGCAAAAGAAGGAAATCATAAATAACGCAGTAGAAGTATTGCTTAAATTGGGTTACGACAAGCCAAAGGTAGGAGTACTTGCAGCTATTGAAAAGGTAAATCCAAAGATGCCTGAAAGCGTAGATGCAGCCAAGTTAAAAGAGATGAATTTAAATGGAGAAATAGACAACTGTGTTGTTGAAGGACCTATATCCTTTGACTTGGCTTTTCATAAGGAATCAGCAGATATAAAAGGATATAAAAGCGAAGTTGCTGGAGATGTAGATATTCTAGTTGTACCAAATATTACCACTGGAAATGTTTTAGGGAAATCATTAATATATGCTGCTAATGGTAAGATGGCAGGCATCGTAGTAGGTGCCAAGGTTCCTGTAATATTGACATCCCGAGGTTCCAGTGCAGAAGAAAAATTCTTATCCATAGTTTTAGCTGCAGCTACATCTTAGGAGGTGAGATTATGTATAAGATTTTAGCCATAAATCCAGGTTCTACTTCTACAAAAATAGCAGTTTATGAAGATGAAAACCTAATATTTAAAAAGAGTATCAATCATCCAGTAGAGGAGCTTGAAAAATATCATACAATATATGACCAATATGAAATGAGATATGAAAGCATACTAGAAAGCTTAAAGGAAAACAACATTGACATTGAAGAATTAAGTATTATAGTCGGAAGAGGAGGCCCTGTAGCACCATTAAAATCTGGAGCCTATTTAGTAGATGAGGTATTAGCAGATAAATTAAGAAATAATCCAATGATTCACCATGCTTCAAATTTAGGAGGCATAATTGCCTATGAATTAAGTAAAAAGCTTGGCATCAAAGCAATAATCTACGATGCAGTATCTACTGATGAAATGGATGATATAGCTAGAATTTCAGGGCTTAAGGAAATACCAAGGAGAAGCCTAATCCATGCTTTAAATATGAGGGCATCAGCTATTAAAGTTGCCAAATCCCTAGGCAAAGACTATTATGACTTAAACTTAATAGTGGCTCACATGGGCGGAGGTTTATCTATAAGCGTTCATAAAAAAGGGAGAATGGTAGATGTAGTAACTGATGACGAAGGGCCATTTTCTCCTGAAAGGGCAGGAGGATTACCAAGTGGAGCCTTGGTAGAATTCTGCTATAAGCATGAAAAGGATTATGTAAGTAAGCTCATAAGAGGAAAAGGAGGATTTGTGTCATACCTAGGTACAAATGATGCAAGGGAAGTAGAAAAGAGGATTGAAAACAATGATGAATACGCTAAGCTCATATATGAAGCATTGGCTTATCAAGTAGCAAAGAGCATTGGAGAATTGGCTACAGTAGTAGAAGGAGAAGTAGATGCTATTATCTTGACAGGCGGAATGGCTTATTCTAAGCTTCTTACAGGTTGGATAGAGAAGAGAGTTAAGTTTATTTCTCCAGTAATAGTAGTTCCTGGAGAAAATGAGCTTGAAGCCCTTGCTATGGGTGGCTTGAGAATTCTAAGGGGCGAAGAAGAGGTACACAGATTTGAAATAGATAAAAAATAGAACTTTCGCATCTGCGAAAGTTCTATTTTTTATTATTCAAATTTTACATTTTTGAATATTCCCTGCAAGCTATCAGCTAATTTTGCTAGATTGTCAGCAGAGGTAGTGATTTGTTCCATAGCTTTCATCTGTTCCTCAGTAGCAAAGGTTATGTTGCCTATTTGTTTTGTAACTTCAATAGATAGGTTCTTTGCATTTTCGATGAAAGCCACTGAGCTGTCAATGCTTGTAGCCACTTGATTTATGGCTTCAATGCTTTTTACCATACTTTGATTCATTTCTTCTATTATTTTGGCAAGTTCACTGAAGGTTTCCATTGTAGCATTTACTTTTTCTATTCCAGTATTTACTTCCTTATTGCTGAATTCCATGTTTTCGTTGGCCATGGCTATCATGTTGTGGTTGTCTTTAATTATGTTGTATATTTCTTCAGTAGACTGCTTAGTTTGGTCTGCAAGTTTTCTTATTTCATCAGCAACAACTGCAAATCCTTTGCCAGCTTCTCCAGCCCTTGCAGCTTCAATGGCAGCGTTTAAGGCTAAGAGATTCGTTTGTTCAGCAATATTTTCTATTACTACCAGTATTTCGTCCATCTTAATGGATGCGTTTTTAATATTTTCTAAGGATTCTTTAACTCTATTGGTGCTGGATTTAATGTTATCCATTTGCAATATTACTTCTTCTACTACTTCTTTGCCCTTATTTGTGCTTTCTAATGCCTTGTTTGTAAGAATTTCAGTATTTTTGCTTTGCTCTAATGTGTAGTCAAATTTAACTTTTACATTGTTTACAGCTTCATTTACCTTTTCCATTTCTTCAAGCTGATATTGGGATTTTTGGTTTATTTCGCTTGATGATTCTGCAATGGAAGCTGAAGCTGCTGAAGCTTGTTGAGTTATGGCAACTAATTCTTCTGACGATGAAGCTACTTCATAGGAAGACTGTTGGGTTTCGTGGGCAAAGTTCTTTATTTTGTCTATTACCTTTTGAATGGACTTTGCCATGATTCCAAGTTCATCTTCCCTGTTTAACAGTTTTTCATCCAATGTAAAGCTTAAATCCAGTTCAGCAAGGTCTTTGGTCCTGCTGGTTATATCAATTATTCGCTTAGTAATCTTGTGGTTAATGAAATATGCAGATATTAATGCCAGTATCAATGAAGAAATGCCAAATAATAATGTATATGTTTGTAATGATTTTAGGCTGCTTAAAATATCCTTTTCATTTATGATAACAACGACAGTCCAGCCTTTGGAAGAGATTGGCGCATATCCGACATATTTCTTTTCTCCAAGTTCTTCAAATTTTCTAGTTCCTGCTTTTTGATTTTTAATGTCTTCTATAATCCTATTTACTTCTTCTACTGAATCTTCAGATACCCTGTTTAACAATGTGGTGAAGTTTATCAGTTTATCCTTGTAGGTTGCACCTGAGCTGGCATCTATTGTAGCTCCAGATGTGGCAGCAGTTGTGGCACTAGATGAGGAATCTGTTGATGCACTGGTCGTGGAATCTGTTTCGATAGATTCAGTAGGCTCAGAGCCATTTTTTCCAATTGTAGGATGGGCCACAACATCAATATTGCTGTTTAGTAAATATGCATAACCAGACATTCCAATCTTAATGTCATTTATTAAATTGTAGAATTCCTGCGCGTCGCAGAATGCTACGATAACCCCTATTACTCTATTATTAAAGTACAAGGGAGTAGTTATGGCTACTTCTATTTCATTAGTCATATCATTGTAAAATGGTTCGGAGAAAAATGAATAGCCTCTGCTTGCTTCTATAAAATAATCGTATTCTTTTATGTTGACTATTGTACCGTCATCTAAGGTTGCATTTCCATTTAAGTCTGCAATGCCAATGCTAGATAATTTAAGCCTTTCCTTTTCCTTTTTTAGAGTTTCTAGCTTGTCTATCATGAGAACTTCTGGATTTCCTAAAACTTCAATATTCCCTAAAGGCTGAATGGAGGACACATACATCTTAATTCTGGCATCTACAAGGTTTGCTGAGTCTATTGCCTTATTGTACAGCATTTCATTTGCTTCCATTATCAGGGATTGCTTAGCGATTTTGTATGTTGTTGTTCCTATTACTGCAGATAGAAGAATAATAATTATTGCGATTGCGACGAGAATTGCGGTCGAAATGCTTTTTTTGGTTTTAACAACGATATGATTTTTTTCTCCCATCTCTTCACTCTCCAATATTTATTGTTTTAATAATATAATAGGATAATGTATTAATATGTAAAATAATGCAAAAGTTACAATTTATTGGTATAAATTTGTAATTTTTTGAAGAATATATTGTATATTAATTATACCTTATTTTTGAGATATTTACATATATTTCTAGTTCTTTTTTACCGATTTTGATATAAATTAATATTATTTACTTTACAAGGCTGTTTTGTAATCATAATGTAACCAAATTAAGTGTGTTATTAATATATAATATAAAAAAGTGAAGTGTTTTCTTATCAAAGGGGGTAGTAATATGAGGAAAATCATATCTTTATTTTTAATCATCTTTATGGTTTTAGGGGGATATGCATCTTTTGCTTCCTATGATGAAAAGGTTGCAGACCACTGGTCAAAGGGCTATTTAGATAAGGATTTTGTGGCATATTATTTTCCTTATCTGGCAAAGAGCGATTTTGATAAGTTTAATCCTGATGAAGCAATTTATGATAAGGATTTTTCATTATCATTGGCATCCCTTTCAATAGATTACGGAATAGAAGTTGATTCCCATGATATTGGAATTTCAAAGAAACTTACTAGAATTGAGGCTGTCAGGATTATAGGGAAAAAGATTATAGAAGACCCCGTAATTAAATACGAAGAAAAGGAAATTCCTTTCACTGATATTAATACTATTGATGAAGAAAGCATAAAATTATTAAAGATACTATATTCTTTAGGTATCATCAATGGGGTTTCAAAAACAAGCTTCCAGCCATATAGGTTTTTAACCCAAAGTGAAGCCATTTTAATTTTACAAAGACTGAAAGGAGTTTGGGAAGGCATGAGGGAGGTTGCCTTTGATGTTAAAGGCATAATACAAAGCTATAACAATCAGGAAAATGTAATTGTCAGGGAAGAAGGTGACAAGGTTTTAGTTACTATAACTAAAGAATTTCCAACGCCAGGGTACACCATGGGCGTAAAGAGGATATTAAAAGGAAGCAATGAATACAAGATATTGTTGGATATTGTACCGCCAAGTAAAGACGCCATATTACCTCAAGTGATTACTTATAAGACAATGACTTTGGAAATAGAAAAGAAACAGTTAACCCAAGGGCCCCCATACATTTTTATTGTTGAAGATTTAAGGCAATCTATTAGATAGTTTGCCTTATATTTTTTTGCTGTGCAATAAAGATGACATAAGATTGTTAATTTGATAAAATATTAGAGAAAGTTACTAATTTAGGATGTGATTTAATGAGATTAGATGAAAAAAATTTTGAAAGAGCCACTCCAGGGAAAGAAGCCTTCATTATTTCAGCATTATATTTGATATTAGGGATGTTATTTACAGCTTTTATTGATTCTAGGATTTTTGTTTTTATTAGTGCTGTTGCAATATATTTTATCATATACAGCAGAGTAAAGAAAATAAAAAATATTAAAAGTGTAGTTGCTGAAAGTTTGGACGAGCTTTCTACTGCGATTGAAGAATTAGCTGAAGCTCAGCAAAAGCTTAATATGGAAAAGATGTTAAATGAAAACATTATCAAGAACTCTTCTTTAGTAATATTTACTTGGGATTTGGAGTATAGAATCTTAAGCTTCAATCCTTATGCTGAAAGGGTAACAGGATATAAAGAAGAAGAAGTTATTGGAAAATCATGGGTTGATTTATTTTTGTATGATGATGAAAAGCCAAAGGTAAAAAGTTTGGTAAAGTACCTTAAAAGTGGGAAGCCTTTGAAAAATACCATAGGTGATGTATGGAAGACAAAGGATGGCAGAAATCTAGAGTTTATTTGGACTGATTCCCCAATAGTTGATGAGAATAATAATGTTATAAAAGTTATTTCCATAGGTACTGATATTACTGACCACAAAAATCTCGTTAAGAAGTTGAATAAAATAGCTTATTATGATAATTTAACTGGTTTACCCAATAAAATCTTGCTTGAAAGGGAAGCAAATAAAATAATAGAGAAAGCAAGAACAAATGGAAAAAAATTGGCATTCCTTTATCTTGATATAGATAATTTCAAGCAAATCAATGATACATTGGGTTATAATGCTGGTGACAAGCTGTTGATTCATATTGGAGAACTGCTTAAAGCTGATGGAGAAAACAGTTATTACCTTGCTAAACTGGGGGAAGATGAATATTCCATTATTCTTACTGATGTAAATGATAGAGAGGACATTGTCAAAAGGGCTGAAATGATTTTGGAAAAGATTAGGGAACCTTGGTCTACAGATAATTTTGAGTTTAATATATCAGCCAGCATTGGCATATCAGTATTCCCTGATAATGCTGATAACTTTGCGGATTTGATGAAATATGGAAATATGGCAATGCACCATGTAAAAGAAAAGGGGAAGAATAGTTATTCATTTTATCATGATGATTTGGGTAAAAGGATTTCTAACAACACATTTATAATAAATCAAATTAGAAGGGCTATAGAGGAAAGGCAATTTAGTATTCAGTATCAACCTATTATGGATTTAAAGACAGGAAAAGTCTATGGCTTAGAATCTTTGCTTCGGTGGTTTAATCCAAAGAGGGGATATATTGCTCCTATGGAATATATACCTTTAATTGAGGAAACTGGACAAATTGCTGATGTTACATCTTATGTCCTAAAGACTGTCATTGAGCAGAAAAGACTTTGGAATGACATGGGCTTTAATGGTTTTAGGGTAGGCGTCAATATCTCCAATAAGTGTTTTACAAAATATGGATTATATGAAGAATTGAAAAGGTTGTTGGAAGAATATGATGTAAACCCAGAGGAACTGGTACTGGAAGTGACAGAATCTGTTTTTGCTGATAATATTGACAATTGTATAAATTCCCTATTGAAGTTAAGAAATCTAGGCATACAAATAGCATTAGATGATTTTGGTACAGGGTATTCTTCTTTAGCACAGTTAAGGCGTCTTCCAATTGATTATATTAAGTTGGACAAGTCTTTTGTAGGAAATATGTCAAAAACCAATAAGGATTTGGTAATAGTTAAAACTATTATTAATATGGCTCATGATGTTGGCATGGGAGTAATAGCAGAGGGAATTGAGACAAAGGCTCAAATGGATGTTTTAAAAGAACTTGGAACTGATATGGGTCAAGGGTTTTATTTTGCTAAACCACTAGATTCTACAGAATTTGAATCAATTTATTTTACGAAGGTGAAAGAAGATGCATAATAAAAACAAATTAGCTTATTCAGCAGCAATGATATCAATTTTGACACTTATGTCCAAAGTCCTTGGATTTTTAAGGGAAGTTATGATAGCCAACAGGTTTGGTTCTGGCATGGAGACAGATACTTATTTTGTAGCCATGACTGGTACAGTGATTATAATGAGCACTGTTGGAGCTGCTTTGAATACTACATTGATACCTATATTTTCTGAAATAGGGCAAAAGTATGGGAAAAAGGGCAAATTAAAGTATTTTAACAATATGGTAAATATAGTGCTTGGCATAACTTTGATTATTGTAGTCCTTGGATTTGTTTTTTCTCCAGTTATAATAAAAATACTGGCGAAGGATTTCAAAGGAGCGCAATTTGAATTGGCTGTTAAGCTTCATCGGATAGGCATGCCAATAGCTGTATTATTGGGGCTAAACTATTTATTTTCAGGCCTTTTGCAAAGCAGCCAGATTTTTGGACCTTCAGCCATTTCAGGCTTTCCATATAATTTTGTCTTCTTGATTTATCTGTTTTTTTTCTGCAAAGAACCAAATGTAGTCACTTTGATGATAGTTTCTGTAATAGCAGCCCTCTTTCAGTTTTTAATACTTGTACCTGCTACTGTCCATATGGGATATAGGTATAAATTTGGATTTAACTTGCAGGACAGGTATTTTAGAAAGGCTATTACCCTTACTTTACCAGTGCTTATAGGTTCTGCTGTTCAGCAGGTAAATGTAATAATTGACAAGACCCTTGCTTCAGGTCTTAAAGTGGGAAGCATATCTGCTTTAAATTATGCTTCTAAAATAGATGAAATGGTTATAGCTGTATTTATTATGGCAATAACAACAGTAGTATATCCTATGTTATCTGATGCCTTTGCAAGGAATGATGTTGGTGAAGTAAAGAAAATCTTAGGGCAGGGCATAAATATAATCCTTTTAATAACTGTACCTGCTACTATAGGATTAATATTATTGGCAAAGCCAATTGTTTATATATTCTTTCAAAGAAATGCCTTTGATGAAGTGGCAACATCCATGACAAGCAGCGCTCTTATTTTTTATTCTTTAGGCCTTGTAGGTTCATCATTGAGGCTGATGCTTAATAAGGTTTACTACTCCTTTCAAGATACAAGGACTCCAATGATAAATGGAATGATAGCTGTATTAGCTAACGTGATTTTTAATTTAATCCTCATAAAACCCATGGGGCATAGCGGCCTTGCTTTGGCAACAAGCATTTCTGCTACAATAACAACAGTAATGTTATTTATCAACTTAAGAATGAAAATAGGCCCCATAGGATTAAGAAGCTATATAATATGCTTCCTTAAAACCTTACTTGCATCTGTCATAATGGGATTTGCAGTATATTTAATCTATTATAAACTTGGAGCCATCCTTCCAGCAACAAAGCTTGTTCAACTGGTAATATTATTAGCCTCTGTTATCATTGGAGTTATAGTATACTTTGGATTGTGTGTTGTGTTTAGAGTGAAAGAGTTAGAAATAATTTTAAAAAGGATTTAAATGATTTGGGGAAAGGGCTAAACTTTATTAGCTGGTATAATTTGTGGCATTAAATTGAGTCATAGAGTTATTTCCAGAGAGGTGTTGGTATGGATAAGGATGATAGGAAAGTATCAAAAATATGCATTATAGCACCATCTTTAGAGCTAAGAAAATTATCAGAACAATATATAAAGGAAAACAAGTTAGATATAAATGTGTATTATAGCACATTAGATGGTGTTATAAATCTTACAAAAGAACTAGTAGAAAATGGATGTAAGATTATTATAAGCCGTAGAGGTACATATGATATAATTAAGAACAACTTTAAAGATATTGAAGTTGTCAATATAAAAACAACATTTATTGATTATCTATATGCCATTAAACCATATTATAATTCAAACTATAAGTTTGCAGTTTTTGCCAGTGGATTTAATCAAGAAGATTTTAATAAGTTTTTTTCATTATTAGGTTTAGATGCAAAGCTTTATACTTTTACAAATTATTTAGAATGTGAAAAATGTGTTATAGATGCAATAAATGATGGAGCTGATATAGGCGTTGGCGGAACTAATACCGAAATATTTGCTAAAAGATATGGTTTAAAATATGTAGTTGTAGAAAATACAATAGATGAAATAAAAGATGCTATAGATAGAAGCCTTCAATTATTGAAAGTAAAGGAAGAAGAAAATAGGAAACAATTAGAATTAAAGATTAAATTAGAAAGGCACAACTTAATCTTAGATTATACGCATGATGGAATAATTGCTGTTGATGAGGATGGGAAAATTGAGGTGATAAATGCTATTGCCAAATCATATTTAAAAGGGGAAAATCAAGACTATATTGGGAAAAATATAAATGATGTTATTAAAGATATTAATTTATTAAGAATTATAAAGACTGGAAAGAAAGAAATTGCACAGATGATAAATATTAATGGGACAACCTTTTGGACTAATACAATACCAATAATTGTGAAAAATAAAGTAAAGGGCGGAGTAATAATATTTACGGATATAGAATCGATACAAAAAAATGAAATTAAAGTTAGAAAACAGCTAAATAAAAAAGGATTTATTGCTAAATATAAGTTTTCAGATATTCTTGGAAATTCTGATGCAATTATGCAAGCGAAGGAGTTAGCTGATAGTTATGCAAAAACTGATAAGAGAGCGAAAAGAAGATATTCCAGTATTGGTGCAACATTTTTGCAAGGAATTATGTAAGAAATATAAAATTAACTTTGAAATCGGTCCAAAAGAATTGGGATATTTTTTTGAATATTCGTGGCCTGGAAATATTAGAGAGTTAAAGAATTTCATTCATAGATTATTTGCATTATATTTGAATTCTGACCACTCTGATAAATTTAAGTTTGATAAAGTCAGCAATTTCATATATTCAAAATTAAAAGATGAAAATTCTGATTTAAAAGATATTGAAAATGAATCTAATTCTAATTTACAAGTATTAGAAAAGGAAAAAATATTATCAGAATTAAAGAATAATTCTTTTAACAGGGCTAAGACAGCAGAAAGTTTAGGAATAAGCCGTTCAACATTATGGAGGAAAATGAAAAAATACAATATATGTTAATATCATATCTATTAGTAGTATATAAAATTAATCTAAATAACTTGTCAAAAATGTATCAAAACGTTTCTTTTTATTATAAGATTTTGAAACAAAATGAAACGTTTTGATACATTTTTTTGTTTCAGCTTTTAATTAGTTTTCAATACTTAAGTAAATATTAAAATAATTATTGAATTTTAAAATTAAACAAATTATGACAAAGTTCTAAATTTTTTGGCATGGAATTTGCAATGTAAGAAAATTGAAAAAATAATACAAATAAATTTTAGGACGGGGGGACTGATTGCTATGACTAATATGGCAAAAAGATTAAGGGAAAGGCTAAAGGAGGATAGAATACTAATAGCACCTGGAGCACATGATGTATTAACTGCAAAGATAATTGAAAAAGTTGGATTTGAAGCAGTGTATATGACAGGCTATGGAACATCAGCTAGTATGATAGGCAAACCAGATGTTGGGCTTCTTACTTTAACAGAAATGGCAAGAAGAGCAAGCAATATCGTTGAAGCAGTTAATATTCCAGTAATAGCTGATGCAGATACAGGATATGGAAATGCAATAAATGTTATGAGAACTGTTAGAGAATATGAAAAAGCAGGAGTAGCTTGCATTCAATTGGAAGACCAAGTTGCACCAAAGAAATGTGGTCATATGCTTGGAAGAGAGATAATATCAGCAGAAGAAATGGTAGGGAAAATTAAGGCAGCTTGTGATGCACGACGAAATGATACACTTATCATGGCTAGAACAGATGCAAGGACAAACTATGGTATAGAAGCTGCAATTGAAAGAGGAAAGCTATATGAAGAAGCAGGAGCAGATATTTTATTCATTGAATCAGTAGAAAGTATAGAAGAAATGAAAATGGTAACTTCAAGTTTTAATGTACCAGTATTAGCAAATATGATAGAACATGGTAGGACACCATTACTTTCAAGGGATGAGTTGGAAGAAATAGGATATGATATAGCAATATTCTGTGTATCTTCTACTTATGTTGTAGCTAAGGCAGTTATGGATCTAATGATACATCTAAAAGAAACAGGAAGAACTAGTGACTATATGGACAAGATGATTACATTTGAAGAATTTAATAAGTTAATAGGATTACCTGAAATAAGAGAATTAGAAAGGAAATATGCTACAGGACGCAATATTGTTGTTGAAGATGGCAAATAAATTTTGTTTCTATCATTAATAATTTAATTTTTAATGTATTGAGTAAAAAGAGTATTATGAGTATAAGGGGGATTTTTATATGAATTTTGCTGTTCTTTCTTTAGTATTCCTTCTTGGTGCTATTGCAATTGGATTTGCATTAAAACTAAATACTGGTATTGTTGCAATAGCACTATCCTTTGTTTTAGGAATGATTAGCGGAGTTGATGCAAAACAAATAATGTCAGGATTTCCGACTAGCTTATTTATAACATTGTTAGGTGTAATGTTCTTATTCAGTATTGCTCAAGAAAACAAAACACTAGAGTTACTAGCTAAAAAAACAGTATCGTTGGCAGGTAAAAGAACTTATTTAATTCCAATTTTAGTTTATATATTTTCAACCATCCTTGCAGCAATTGGTCCTGGAACAATACCAGTAATGTCATTGATGGCAGTTTTCACATGCTCCTTAGCTGCTGAAATGAAAGTATCTCCTTTATTGTTAGCTGCAACTTCAGTTTTAGGTGCAGCTGGAGGAGGAATTTCACCAATTGCACCAACAGGGATTTTAGGGAACACATTGGCTGCTGACCAGGGGATTACAGGAATTGCAACTCCATATTTTATTAATTCAATGGTAGCACAAACAGTTTATTTTATTATTCTCTATATTGTACTTGGCGGATATAAGATGAAGTCTGATGTAGTACTCAATATACGAGATTTGCCAAAATTTGATAGAAACCAAAAAATAACTCTCGTAGGCATGGCTGCTTTAGTTCTTGGAGTTTTAGTATTTGATGCCAATGTAGGATTGCTATCATTCTTTATTGCTATGATATTGTTATTGCTTAAAGTAGCAGACCAAAAAAAATCAATATCAAGCATTCCATGGAGTACATTATTACTTGTTACTGGAGTAAATGTATTGATGAGTTTGGTTATTAAATTAGGCGGTATAGAATTATTATCAAATGGACTTGCAAGCATAATGACTCCACGTACTGCACCTATTTTAATAGGATTAACTGCTGGAATAATGTCATGGTTTAGCTCCACATCTGGAGTAGTTATGCCAACTTTAATTCCAACTGTTACTGGACTTATTTCAAGATTAGGAGGAAATGTATCAGCAGTAGCATTAATTTCTGCAATTACAAATACTGCGCATGTAGCTGGTACAAGCCCAATATCAACAGGAGGTTCATTAGGATTGGCTGCTTTTGTTCAAACTTCTAAGGCTTCTGAAGAAGAACAAAGAAATCTATTTGGTAAAATGTTCTTAGTAGCAATTGGAGGAGTTATAACATTGTCATTACTTGCAGGTACAGGAATTTATACTTTGTTTGAATAGCTAATCAAAATTAGGGGTGATGGATATGCCAATGACTATGTCTGAAAAAATATTGGCTAGAGCTTCTGGCAATGATAAGGTTTCTGCAGGTGACATAGTTTGGGTAAATGTTGATAAAGCTATGATGGATGATATATTGGGACCACGTATCGAAATTGCAGAAAAATTGGAAAAGCTAAATTTGCCTATATGGGATAAAAGTAGGGTAGTTGTTATTTCCGACCACTATACTCCGCCAGCCAATGCAAAACAAGCAGAAATTGTTAAATTTACTAGGGAATGGTGTAAGAAAAATGGTATTAACAATTATTATGAATTTATTGGCCCTTGCCATCAAGTTATGGTAGAAAAAGGGCATGTATTACCTGGAGAAGTAATTGTAGGAACTGATTCCCATACTTGCACATATGGTGCTTTAGGATGTTTTGGAACAGGAATAGGTTCTACAGAAATGTTGGGAGTACTTGCAACAGGGCAAATATGGTTTAAGGTACCAAAGAGCATTAAAGTTACTTGGAGCGGAAAATTGAAAAAGGGAGTTATGGCTAAAGACATATCACTAAAGACAATTGGTACTATTGGACATGATGGTGCAACTTATATGGCAATAGAATATACGGGAGATACAATTAACAATTTAATAATGGATGAAAGATTAGCAATATGTAATATGGCAGTTGAAGCTGGTGCAAAAGCAGGTTTAATACCTTATGACTCAGTTACAAAAGAATATTTAAAGCAATTCAATATAGACGAGGATTATTCCTACATTAACCCAGATGAAAATGCCAAGTATGAAAAAGAACTTTATTTCAAGGCAGAAGAACTTGAACCACAAGTAGCATGTCCTCATGAAGTAGATAATGTTACAGATATTTCCAATGTAGAAGGCGTAAAAATTGACCAAGCCTATATTGGTTCATGTACAGGTGGTCGTTATAACGATTTAAAAGAAGCTGCAAAAATATTAGAAGGAAAAAAAGTGGCTAAGGGCGTTCGACTACTTATATCTCCTGCTTCAAAAGATGTATATGATAGATGTTTAAATGATGGAATACTTAAAATCTTATCAGATGCTGGTGCTGTAATTTTAGCTCCTAGTTGTGGTGCATGCTTAGGAGTTCATTCTGGTACATTAGCAGCTGGCGAAGTTTGCATATCATCAACTAATAGGAATTTCTTAGGGAGAATGGGCTCTAAGGATTCAAAAGTATATTTAGGTTCTCCATTGTCAGTTGCAACGTCTGCTATTACTGGGTATATTACTGATTGTCGCCAATTTGTCTAGGAGGGTTATTATGATAAGAGGAAAAGTATGGAAATATGGTGATAATATAAACACTGATATAATTTCACCACCAGCATATATGGAATTACCAATTAAGGAAGCAGCAAAATACGCAATGAGTCCTATAGATGAGAATTTTGCAAAAGAATTTAAAGAGGGGGATATACTAGTTGCTGGCAAAAATTTAGGATCAGGGTCTAGTAGAGAAACAGCTCCTTTAACGTTATATGAGCTTGGTGTAAGGACAATAGTTGCTCAAAGTTTTGCAAGGATATTTTATAGGAATGCAGTAAATATAGGAATATTAGCAATAGAATGTCCTGAAACAGACAGAATAGAAATGGGAGATATAATAGAAATAAACTATGAAAATGGGATAATAAACAATTTAACAAAGAATGAAAAGTATAAATGCGATAAAATACCTGACCATATAATGGCCATAATAAAGGAAGGCGGATTAATAAATTATATTGTGAAAAAACTTCAAAATAAATCTAGCTAAAACAATAGGGGGATATTTATCCCCCCCAAATGGATAAAGTAGAGAAAGTAGGGTTTTTTGCCAATTGTTGGAGTGGGATTAATTTAAATCCTGCTCCATTTTTCATATAACAGTATTTTTTATTATTAGTACTAATATATCTAGTTTTGGGCACACTTATCTTTATTTGAGAAAATTGCATTAGTTTATTTACTTTTAATTGTTGAGGTTATTAATTTGAGGGAAGTTCTGTTTTATTAATTGAAAAACTGATACTATATATAATGAAAGAAATTAATCTGTACTTTTGTATTTTATAAATAAATATTGGATGTGTCAATATATATAGAAACCTTGTATAGGGGGGTAATTATGAAATATTCCATTGGAGAATTTGCTGAGATGATAGGGGTTACTACCGATACTTTAAGATTATATGAGAAATATAATATCATTAAGCCTTTAAGAGATGAAAATAACAATTATAGATATTATGACGACTTAGATGTTAGAAATATACTATGGAGTAGATGGTATAGAAGCCTTGATGTTCCATTGGAGGAAGTAGCAACTTTTGTTAATTCTCCAAATAAGGATGAAATTCTTAACAGGATTCAGAAAACGCAAGAGGATTTGAAAAAAGAAATAATGGAGAAAATGCTATTATTAAACAGAGTTAAGGAAATAGTTGATAACATAGAAGAGATTGATTCTCAGTTAAATAAGTGCAGTATAAAAAATACATCAGGTATCTATCGATTGAAACAAACATATATAAATACATTGATAGATGATGATAGGATAAAAAATGCAGTTGATGAATGGATGGAATTGCTTCCTTATGCCTTTTTCTCATTTAAAATTGACAAGGAAGATTTCTTCTCCAATAGTGAATGCTTAAAATATAATTGGGGTTTAGGCATCAAAGAATCAGATGTTAATAATTTAAAAGTAAAAATTTATGACTATATTGAATATATTCCTCCAAAAAAATGCGTTTCTTCAATTATATTATCACCCAATGACCAGTGTTTCGAAAGAAATCTATTTCAATTTATGATAGATTATATTAAAAGAAATAATTATTCAATTGAGGGAGATATATTTGGTAAAATCATCATTACAATAAAAGATGGTGAAGAAATGAAAACATATTTAGAAGTAAATATTCCTATTGAAAGATAAAATTTTCATAAATATAATTTGATATTTCACAAACTAATTGACCTTAGTGTTACACTAAGGTTTATATTATTTATAAGGATAACATTTTTAGTATAAATGACAGCAAAAATTTAGATTTAAGGGGGGCAAAAAAGTGAAGAAAAATGGTATTTTTAAAAGGACAGTTCTAGTATTTCTAAGTATTGTCTTGGTTTTATCAGTACTTAGTGGCTGTACAGGAAATAAGCAAGGTACTGAAACTTCTAATGTTTCTTTCAAACCAGGAACTTATACTGCAGAAGCTGACGGAAGAAATGGTGTTGTAAAGGTTGAAGTAACTTTTTCTGAAAATAAAATTGAAGATATCAAGATAGTAAGCCATATAGAAACACAAGGGCTAGGAGATACTGCAATGGATAAAGTAAAGGAAGAAATTTTATCCAATCAAACTTTAGCAGTGGATACAGTTACTGGAGCAACAGTTTCAAGCAATGCATTATTGCAGGCAGTAGAAGATTGTGTAAAACAAGCTGGAGGAGATGTTGACGCATTAAAGAAAAAGGAAGTCTCCAAAAAAACAAATGAAGGGAAAACTGAAAAGTTAGAAGCAGATGTCATAGTTATAGGAGCTGGAGCTTCTGGGGTATCAGCAGCAATTGCAGCAGCTGATGAAGGGGCAAAAGTAATCCTTATTGAAAAAACAAATGTTATTGGCGGTGCAAGTAATCTATCTTGGGCTGGCAAGTTTCTTAATGCTTCTGTAGCAGTTGAAAATGGAGTAGTTGCAGACTTAGAACAAATTATTAATGATTGGATACAAATGAATCACTGGAGAGTTGATGCTGCTGTATTAAGAGAATACATTACAAAATCTGGAGAAACTTATGACTGGCTAAAGGAAAGAGGTTATGAAACAACATTCATGAATTTTGGAGGACAACAATTCTATTTGTTGCCAGATTATTCAGTTCGTGAATCCCTTTTGAGAAAAATGTTAACAAATTCTGTTGAGAAAAATGGTGGGCAAGTACTTACAGAAACTACAGGAAAGAAGCTTATAACTAATGATAATGGAGATGTAGTAGGCGTAATCGCAGAAAAAAGTGATGGGACTACTTTGGAAATAAAAGGTAAGAGTGTGGTTATTGCTACAGGTGGTTATGCAGCAAATGCAGAAATGGTCAAAGAATATTTTGGTTTTGAAGGAATCAATGGAGGTTTGGGACAAAATGTTGGCGAAGGATTAAAAATGGCATGGGAAGTTGGAGCCAAAGTTCCAGATAATATTGGAGGTCAAATGCTGCATCAAACATTAGCTAGGGCAACTCAAGGATTGAGAAAAGTATATGAGCCATTTAAAGCTTCATATCCATTAATGTTGACTTATTTGCCAACATTAATGAATGTAGGACCATCTGGTGCAAGATTTAGGGACGAAGCTGCTACTTTAAATGCAGTTGCAGCTGCAAATACCAGTGCATTTAATGGGCCTTTCCATTATGTAATAGTATCCAAAGCTCAACTAGATGCTCTAGAAAAAGAAGGAATGAAAGGAATTAAAGCACCAAGTTTGCCTGGAATGCCACCAGAATTTTATTTGGATTTTGCAGATCAAATGACATTAGACAATCCATGGAAAGATGTGTATAAAGTAATGGATACTATGGTTGAAAATGGTGATGGCTTTAAAGGAAATACTATAGAAGAATTGGCACAAAATGCAGGAATGGATGTTGAAACATTTGTTGAAGCGTTTAATAACTACGAAGAAGCATGTAAAACTGGAGTAGATACTGAATTTGGTAAAAATCCTCAATATTTAGTTCCTATGGGAAATGAAGGCCCATATTATGCAATAATAGCTGAAATTAACAACTTAGGGTCTGTTGGTGGATTAGTTGTAAATAAGAAATTCCAAGTTCTTGATGACGATAGAGTTCCTATTAAGGGGTTGTATGCTGTAGGTGCAGAGGCATTAGGCGTATTGTTTAGCGATACTTATATTGGCAATGGTGATGGAATAGGATTTGCATTTACTTCTGGTAGGTTAGGAGGAAAACAAGCAGCAAAATTTGCTTTAGGATTGAAATAGTTTGATTGTATGGGATTGGTATAATAAAGAATAGCAGCGAATTTATTCGCTGCTATTTTTCTATTAAAGGTTATCCACTATTTACTATTAGTTATTTACTGAACAAAATGGCATGCTACAAAATGGTTTTCCTTTATTTGCCTAAATACTGGAGTTTCTTTCCTGCATATATCCTTTCCAATTGAGCACCTTTCTACAAATCTGCATCCTGGCTTTGGATTAATTGGGCTTGGAACATCGCCTTCCATCTTAATCCTTTTTCTATTTCTTTGAACATCAGGGTCAGGTATTGGAATTGCTGACAGCAAGGCCTTGGTATATGGGTGTAAAGGGTTATCATATAGTTCTTCTGATGGTGCCAGTTCCATCATGTGCCCCAAATACATTACTCCAACTCTATCGGATATATACCTTACCATAGATAGGTCGTGAGCTATAAATAAATAGGTTAATCCTAATTTATCTTGTAAGTCCTTTAGTAGATTTACAACTTGAGCTTGAATGGATACATCTAGGGCTGAAATTGGCTCATCGCAAACTATGAACTTTGGATTCAATGCCAGTGCCCTTGCAATTCCAATTCTCTGCCTTTGACCTCCAGAGAATTCATGAGGGAAGCGCAGAGCATGCTCTTCATTTAATCCAACAAGCTCCAATAGCTCGATAACCCTGTTCCTTCTATCCACATCATTTTTGTAAGTTTTGTGGATATCTAGAGGCTCTGCCACAATATCTTCCACAGTCATTCTTGGGTTTAATGAGGCATAAGGGTCTTGGAATATCATTTGGAAGTCCTTTCTTATTTCCCTCATTTCTTTTCTGGAAAGCCCATAGATGTTTTTCCCGTTGAATATTAGCTCTCCATCTGTAGGCTCATAAAGCCTTATGATAGTTCTTCCTGCAGTGGATTTACCACATCCAGATTCTCCAACAAGGCCTAAAGTTTCCCCAGGATATATGTCAAAGCTGATGCCATCAACAGCCTTTAATATATCTTCGCCAACATTAAAATATTTTTTTATATTTCTTGCTGATATAAGCGCTTTTTCCATTAGTTTTCACCCCTTCCATGTGCCATTGGATGGTTCAGCCATGTTCTGCTGTAGTGGGTTTTAGAATGCCATGTAATTTCAGGCATGCATTCCTTACATATCTTCATCGCCTTATCACATCTATCGTAAAATGGGCATCCCTTAGGAGGTATATATAAATCGGGCGGAGTTCCTTCTATGGAATATAGGGGTTCGCCTTTTTTCATGTCTAAACGAGGTACTGATGCAAGGAGCCTTTGGGTATAAGGATGCTTTGGGTCCTTAAATATTTCGTCTGTAGTACCTTCTTCTAGGATTTGCCCTGCATACATAACTATAACCCTATCGCTCATGTCTGCCACAACGCCAAGGTCGTGGGTAATTAGGATAATTGACATGTTGAATTTGTTTTGAATATTCTTCATCAAATCTAGTATTTCCGCCTGTACAGTAACGTCTAAGGCAGTTGTGGGCTCATCTGCAATAAGAAGCTGTGGGTTACATGCCATGGCTAGGGCAATCATTACTCTTTGTCGCATACCGCCTGAAAATTCGTGAGGATATTGATTGATTCTCTTTTGAGGTTGAGGTACTGCAACAAGGTTTAACATTTCAACAGCTATTTCTTTTGCTTCTTTGCTGCTTAGGTTTTTATGCTTTTTTAAGCCTTCAACTATTTGGTTTCCGATTTTCATTGTAGGATTTAGTGAAGTCATAGGGTCTTGAAATACCATGGATATTTGATTTCCTCGGATTTTTTCCATTTCCTTTTCTGTTTTTTCCAAAAGGTTTTCACCGTTAAATATTATTTCTCCACCTTTATAGAAAGCAGGTGGCATTGGAAGCAGCCTCATTATGGAATTGGCAGTAACGCTTTTTCCACAGCCTGATTCTCCAACTATGGCTACAGTTTCAGATTTACCTACTGAGAAGCTTATGTTTCTTACAGCTTCTACTTCCCCGAAGAAAGTCTTAAAGGATATTTGTAAGTTTCTAACATCTAGTATTTTATCCATTGTTTCACCTCTTTCTATTTACGAAGCCTTGGGTCTAGGGCATCTCTTAGTCCGTCTCCAAGGACGTTAAAAGCAAACATTATTAGGGATATGAATATGGCAGGGATAATTATTTGGTATGCGTTTCCTACTGCAAGTCCTGCCAATCCGTCGTTTGCCAAGCTTCCAAGACTTGATTTTGGAGCTTGAAGGCCTAGCCCTAGAAAGCTTAAAGTAGATTCTGCAAATATGGCTTGGGGAATAGATAGAGTGATATTAACAAGTATTGGCCCTAAAGTATTTGGTATTATGTGTTTTCTTAAAATCCAGCCTTTTGTAGCACCTAGGGATTCTGATGCCATGGCATATTCTGATTCCCTAAGCTGAAGGACTTGTCCCCTTACTAAGATTGCCATTGGTATCCATGAAGTCAATGTCATGGCTAAAATCAGCACAAACATGCTGCTTCCTGAACCAGCTTTTGTAAATACTACTGAAAGCAGGATTACTACCAAAAGGTAGGGGATGCTGTATATTACTTCTGCAATACGCATCATAACGACATCGACTTTTCTTGAAGCCATACCTGATATTCCGCCATAGATAACTCCAATGATGAAGTCAATGGCAGCTGCCAAAATTCCTATGGCTAGAGAATATCTAGTACCATACCAAACCCTAGTAAATAGGTCTCTTCCAAGTTCATCGGTTCCAAACCAATGCTGGCTGTTTGGATGGATGTTGATTAGTTCATAGTTTTGTTCATAATATTTAAAGCCATTTATTTCTGTACCTACAATGGACATTACAGCCATTAGGATAATTATAACTAAGCCAATCATTGCAAGTTTATTTTGTTTTAGCCTTCGCCATACATCTGGCCAGTATTTAATGCTTGGGCGCCTGATTTTGTCTGTATTTCCGCTATCTCTGACAGCAGGTTCAAATAGTTCTTCTGTAAGTCTTAGATTCATTAGCGGCCCTCCTTTGTAAGCTTAATTCTTGGGTCTATTATCATGTATGCAATGTCTACTAATAGAAGCATTGCAATTAGAATAATTGAATAAAAGACAGTAGTACCCATAATTAGTGTGTAATCCCTGTTTGAAATTGAACTTACGAAAAAGGAACCTAGTCCAGGGATTCCAAAAATCTTTTCAACTACAAAGCTTCCTACGATTAAGTTGGAAATCAAAGTACCTAGTACAGATATAATAGGTAGGATTGCATTTCTTACAGCATGCTTTAGTATTACAGCAGCCTTTGAAATCCCCTTTGACTTTGCAGTCTTTATATAGTCTTGATTTAATACTTCTAACATACTGGAACGCATTAGCCTTGCCATGTATGCTAGAGGCATTAATGCTAGGGCTAAGGATGGTAGTATTGTATGGTTAAAAGTACCCCATCCTCCTATAGGAAGCCAGGATACGTTTTTGGCGATAAACTGAATGAATATGGTGCCCATTATGAAGCTAGGTACTGATATGCCTAAAATTGCTATTACCATTGATATATAATCTGGAATTTTATTTTGATTAAGTGCTGCCAGTGCGCCTAATGCAGGCCCAAAGATTAATGCAATAAGTAGGGCCTGTAGTCCAATTTGAGCAGATACTGGAAATCCTCTTTTTATCATGTCATTTACAGTTTCAACTCTTGATTTCATTGAATCGCCAAAGTCGCCCTTTAGGATATTTTTAAGATATATAAAGTATTGTTCTATTTTAGGCTTGTCTAAGCCATATTTTCTTTGTAGGTTTTCATATACTACTTTGGGCATTTTTCCTTCTTTCATGAAGGGGTTGCCTGGTATGGAGTGCATCAGTATAAATGTAATGGTTATAATTGCCCAAATCGTAATAATAGACATAATAAGCCTTTTAGCTAGGTATTTTGCCATTTTGTCCCTTCTTTCTGTTTATATTTATAAAAAAGTATGGGACGACCACGTCGTCCCAATACCTAAATTATTTATTCATATCAGCGTAGGTTAATACTGGATATCTATTAAGTGGTTTAAAGACCCCTGTTACATATGATTTTTGAGCGTATGGTTGAGTGTAGAAGTATATTGGAATAATAGGCATATTATCCATTACTAGTTTTTCTGCTTCTCTCATGGCTTCCATACGGATTTTTTGATCTACTGTAGATTTTGCTGTTTTTACCAATTCATCATATCTGTCGTTCTTAAATTTAGCATCGTTGAAGCTTGAAGAAGATTCCCAAAGCTCTATGAAAGTAATTGGGTCCATATAGTCTCCAACCCAACCAGCACGGGAAATTTGGTAATCTCCTGCTTTTTCCCTGTCTAATTTTACTTGGAAGTCTACATTTTCTAGTTGAACTTCTATTCCAAGATTTTGCCTCCACATTTCTTGAATTGCTTCAGCAATCTTCTTGTGGCCTTCTGAAGTATTGTATAGGATTGAGAATTGGCTGAAGTCTTCAGCTTTAAATCCAGTTTCTTCAAGTCCCTTTTGGAATAATTCTTTAGCCTTTTCAACATTGTATTCAATTAAGTTGCCTACGCCATCCCTGTACTCATTTCCGTTTTCATCAAGCATGCCGAATGGGACGACACCTTCTGCTGGAAGTTGGCCACCTTGAGTAATTTTATCTACTATTGTTTGCCTATTGATGGCCATTGACAAGGCTTTTCTTATGTTTACATTATTAAATGGTTCAATTGTAGTATTTAGGTTGTAGTAGTAAACGGAAACATCTCCGCCTATTACTAATTCAGAATTGTTTTCAGCTTTCAATTGTGCTACTACTGCTTGTGGAAGTGGTGTTAGGAAGTCAAATTCCCCACCTAGGTATTTTTGCCATGCAGTATTTTCATCTTCCAATATTGCAAATTCTATACCATCAAGTTTAACCTTATCTGCATCGTAATAGTTTTCATTTTTCAATATCATAATTTTTGCATTGTGTATCCATTCTGTTAGCTTAAATGGACCATTTGATACATAAGTTGAAGGGTCCTTTGCCCAGTCTGGATTAGATTCTACTACTTCCTTACATACTGGGTAATATGTGTAGAATGAAGTAAGTTCTAGGAAGTATGCAGTAGGAGATTCCAATACAACTTCAAGTGTCCTGTCGTCAAGGGCTTTTACTGCCACATCATCTGCAGTGCCTTGGCCATTATTGTAGCTTTCAGCGCCCTTTATATAGTAAAGTTGGTATGCATAATCAGCAGCTAACGCTGGATCTAGAGCTCTCTTCCATGCAAATTCAAAGTCATAGGCTGTAACAGGTTCGCCATTTGACCACTTAATGTCATCACGAAGTTTAAAAGTATATGTTACTTGGTCATCTGCAAGGGTGTAGCTCTCAGCCATACCTGGAACTACCGTTCCATCTTCTGATTTTTTGAATAGTCCTTCAAAAACATGATCCAAAATCCATGATTCATGTGTTCCTTGTGCCAATGCTGGGTCCAATGAGCCAGGTTCACTTGAATTATTAGTCCTTAGAATTTTTTTGTTTGTATCTGTTTTTCCACCAGAGCATCCAGTAATAAGTATGGTCATTACTAGAAGCAAGGACATAATTGTTGTCAATTTCTTCATGTGTTTGCCTCCTATTTTAATTTAATAAAGCAATAAATTATCTTAATTCTAGCATAAAAATATATGGTGTATCAATGGAAATTACTGGGTAAGTATTGATAATTTGGCGATTACCTGATATGATATAAATGTTGTGCAAATTTTAACAAACGAAAATAACTAACAAAAAGGAAGATTTTATGACAAATACAAGTGCTATGAGGAAAAATATTTTATATTTAATAGCTTTTGCAGTAATTTCTAGGTTCCTTATAAATATTAAGGAAATTATTATAGAAAATGGAATTGTCTTTAGAATTGATTCTTATACTTTGGTTTTAAGCACTATTATGCTGTTTACTAAAATTATTGGAGATAGTGCAATTTTAGCCTTAATACCCCTATTTCAGGAAATTAAAAAGAAGTATGACTTAGATAAGAAAGTAGAATATACAAATAATTTGATAAATATTACACTTTTAATATTTTTGGCAGTATTTGCAGCTGGATTTGTTGGGGCCCCAATTATAATAAAGATATTTGGGCCAAGCTTGGAAAGTATAGAGCTTGAAAATGCAGTATGGATGTTTAGGGCAGGGCTGCCAATTTTTGAATTATATTTGTTTAAATCCATAGGGGGAGCTTATTTGCAAGCAGAACATGGATTTAGAGCAGGGGCAAAAGGCGGGGCTGTTTATGAATTGGTCCTTATTGTATATTTGATTTTCTTTGCGAGATATTTTGGATTAAAGGGCTATATGGCAGCAACTGTGTTTGCAGTTTTATCACAAGCTTATATAATATATATCACCATGAAGAAAAAGGGATATAAATATGAATTTAGAATAGATTTTAAAGATGACAATATTAAAAAGTCATTTTTATTCTTATTGACTGTAATTATCAGCAGTGTAATTAATCAGATGAATACTTCTATTGGAAGTACTTTTGCATCTATTTTATCTGAAGGAAATGTATTAGAACTAAAACATGCCAGTGAAATCATAAGCCTATTTATAAACTTATTTGTAACAGCAGGTATTACAGTTATATTTCCAGTTTTATCCGAAAGCTTCATAGAAAATGATACAGAAATGTTAAAGCAAAGAGTTAGAAATGGAATTAGGTATCTCTTGGTATTTACAATTCCTGTAGCGATTTTACTAATGGTAATGGCAGAACCGATGGTTAAGATATTCTTTGAAAGAGGTGCCTTAAATAGCGGTGCTTCATTCTTTACTTCCCAAGCATTAGTGTATTATGCTTTAGGGCTTCCTGCTATGGCAATGGTTCCATTTATTACTAGGGCATATTATTCCATGAAGGATATGCAGACTCCAATTGTCTTGGGAATTTCTATGCTAACTATAAATGCAGTGTTAAATCTGTTATTGGTACCATTCATGGGAATAAAAGGGGTTGCTTTAGCATCAAGCCTATCAACTATTATGATTGCAGTTATTGGAGTTTTTGATTTAGATAGGAAATTAGGGATATTTAGAAATGAAAGCATAAAAAATACAGCCATAAGGCTTATAATATCGTCTGCAGCAATGATAGCAGGAATTAGCATTATTTATGTTGCAGCACTATTATTTAAAGAAAATATTCCATTATACAATATAATTACTGTTGGATTGTCGTCCATATCAGGAATTCTGTCTTATGTGCTGATTTATAGAAATTTAAAG
>ENA-OWPA01000931-OWPA01000931.1-bioreactor-metagenome-genome-assembly--contig:-NODE-931-length-26069-cov-3.280048_pt1 | contig 26069 bp, 23 predicted proteins | sample MGYA00238139_ERZ651803 | MGnify/ENA primary metagenome ERZ651803 (study PRJEB26909, sample SAMN07631231) | bioreactor metagenome | isolation source: Switchgrass digestor | place: USA: Dartmouth... | reverse complement strand
TAATTTTATACCCACATTATTTATAAACCCAGCGAGCTTATAAAGTACGCTGGGTTTAAACGTGTTATTTTTTTGGTGCTATGATGATCTTTCGGTTTGGTTCTTCTCCTTCACTGAAGGTAGAAATTCTGGTGTCGTCTTGCAATGCTGTGTGGATAATCCTTCTTTCGTGAGGATTCATAGGTTCTAAGACAACGCGATTACCGGTACGCTTAACTTTATCGGACAGTCTCTTTGCTAAACGAATCAAAGTTTCCTCGCGCCGTTGACGGTACCCTTCCACGTCAACAATGATCCGAACTTTTTCCGGAATTTGCTTAGCAACAGCCAGATTAGTCAGATATTGAAGCGCTTCTAAAGTATCTCCACGTCTGCCAATTAAAATACCAAGATCTTCGCCGGAAATATTTACGAGCCAATGCTGACCTTGCTGAGTATAACTAAACTCAGCTTCCACACCCATAGTCCTGCAAACTTCTTTAAGAAAAGCACAAGCCAATTCCCCAGGACAATCTTCATAACTCACACGTACTTTAGCAAGGGTGGTTCCTAATAAGCCAAAAAGCCCTTTTTTCGTAGGTTCCTCTAAAACTTCAATCTTAACACGGTTACGCTCTACTCCTAGCTCTGTAAGACAGGCATTGATCGCCTCTTCTACGGTTTTACCTGTTTTCTCTGCGAATCTCATGGATACCCTCCCTCTGTGTAACCAAGGCCATTTCTTTTCTTTTTTATTTTTTAAGCAGCCTCAACTTGCTCCTGCTCCTTATTAAGCTTGTGATTGATATAAGCCTGTTGGAAAATAGAAACAATATTCATGGTGAAGAAGTACAAACCTAAACCTGATGGTACAGTCCAAGTAATATAGCCCATAAACAAAGGCATGAAATAGAGCATCATCTTAGTGGTGGATTCAGTGGGATCAGGAGCATTGCCTTTATTTTCTTTCTTTTTCTTCATTGCCGGGTTCATTGCATTGGATAACTTGGTTTGTAAGAACGTTGTGGCAGCTGCTAAAACGGCCAGAATGATATTTCCTCTTTGGGTGATATCAAACCATAAAAACATAGCTTGACTGGGATCGGCAATATAGTTATTGAAGTTGAAAAGGGTGCTATAAAGAGCGAAAAAAATAGGCATCTGTATAAGCAATGGGAGACAACCACCCATGGGGTTTGCACCGGCTGTCTTATACAATTCCATAGTCTCTTTATTGAGTTTTTCCGGGTTATTTTTATATTTCTTCTGTAATTCCTGAAGCTTGGGTTGTAGCTCCATGGTTTTACGCATGGATCTCATTTGCCTCCAAGTAAGAGGATAAATTAAGGTCTTAACAATAATGGTTAAAAGGATAATAGCCAAGCCATAGCTGGCTATACCAAAAAAGTCAGTTATTCTATATAGCAATTTTAGCAGTTCCGTCATCCAATAAACAAATGTACTCACAAACATCCTCCTTAAACTGGATCATAACCACCAGGGTGAAAGGGATGGCATTTCAAAATTCTAAGGATTGATTTCCCAACACCTTTTATAACCCCATATTTTTGGATAGCTTGAATGGCGTATTCTGAACAAGTGGGATAAAAACGGCACGTGGGTCCTTTTAAAGGAGAGATAAAACGTTGGTATACTCTGATTATACCTATAAGAACTCTTTTCATTTAAATCCCAACCCGTTCATCTCATTATCTGACAAAAACGCTCATCCTATAATAAATTAGTTAGAACTATCTTTTAGAACTTTTGCTTTGCGCAGGCTTTGCAAAAGACTATTTTCGACTTGAGAATAGGAAACTCCTTTAATTGATGCCCGAGCAATACAAATAATTTGCGTATTTTCTTTGATCTTATCTAAATTAAGTCTAATAACTTCTCGCATCAAACGCTTGGCACGATTTCTTTCCACTGCGGTGCCAACTTTTTTTGAAGCAACAAATCCGAATTTGGAAGGGCCTTCTGCCACATAAATAATAACATATTTACCAGAGAAACTCTTACCTTGGGCAAAAACTTTTCGAAAAAGAGATCTTTGGCGCAATCTTAGATTTCTCTGTAACATGGCTCCTCCCTTTTTCTAAACAAGACTCAGTATTAGTAGTTTCTCTCATCAATCTGCGGGATAAACCTCATCAAAGAAAGAAAAAAATATTTTATCCTTATTATTGAAAAAGGCCACATGATTGCGGCCTTAAGCTGATAATTTCTTCCGCCCCTTCATACGACGGCGTTTAAGCACGTTTCTTCCTGTTGAACTACTCATTCTCTTGAGAAAACCATGTACTCTCTTATGACGACGATTCTTCGGTTGCCAAGTCCGTTTCATACTTCTATTGCACCTCCTTCAAGGGAAAAAACAAATACGAAAAGCATGCCTCTTGTGATTATACTCCAGGCGTTTCTAAGCTGTCAAGCAAACTAACATAGATATCCACTTGTGGATAATGTTAAAAAAAAGCGGTTATTTGTTGGATAAATTGAGATTTCTGTGGATAACTTTTTGCGCAAAAAGATTTATCCTGTGAATAATTTTTCTATACCCTTAACTTCCTGTTGATAACCCCCAAAAAACTTGGTATTATGTTTGTACACCCAGCCTTTTAACATCACTACCTAGCCAAATTATATTATACACAGTAAAAATTTTATTAAGTTATCCACAAATGTGTATAAGTTTGTGTATAACTTTTTTATTGTCATATTACATAATCAGACAAGGGAGGTCCATTTAATGCCACCCCGTTCTTTACAAGTGCTTTGGCAAGAAACCCTAGCGAAACTGGAAACCGAACTTTCTAAACCAAGTTTTGAAACGTGGCTTAGCTCTACCTGCTTACTGGACATTGAAGGGGATACTCTAATTGTTGGTGTACCCAATGAGTTCGCTAAGGATTGGTTGGAAAGTCGTTATGCACCTATTATTCGCTCTACTGTTCAATCTATTCTTGGTCAATCCATGAATTTACGCTTTGTTGTTTCTAACCTGCACGAAGTTATGCAGCAAGAAAAGGAGCAACCCAAAGTATCTACAGGAACTAGAATTGACCCTCCCGAAAATAAAACCTTAAATCCGAAATATACTTTTGATACTTTTGTCATTGGCAACAGCAATCGTTTTGCTCATGCCGCTGCCTTAGCCGTGGCCGAATCACCTGCTTATGCCTATAATCCCCTTTTTATCTATGGTGGAGTCGGTCTTGGTAAAACCCATTTAATGCATGCCATCGGTAATGCTGTTATTCAACGTTCCCCCAGTACCAGGGTTCTTTATGTCTCCAGTGAAAAATTTACCAATGAATTGATTGAATCCATTCGGGACCAAAACCCCATTGAATTCCGCAATCATTATCGCAATGTGGATATTTTGCTTATTGACGACATTCAGTTCCTTGCCGGTAAAGAAGGTACCCAAGAGGAATTTTTCCATACTTTCAACGCTCTACATGATGCCAACAAGCAAATCATCATTTCTTCCGATCGGCCTCCCAAAGAAATTCCTACCTTGGAAGACCGCTTGCGCTCCCGTTTCGAATGGGGATTGATTACAGATATACAACCACCGGATCTGGAAACAAGAATAGCCATTTTGCGCAAAAAAGCCAAATTGGAAAACCTTCAGGTTTCCAACGACGTTATGGTTTATATCGCCGATAAAATCCACTCCAATATTCGGGAATTAGAAGGCGCTTTGATCAGAGTTATGGCTTATGGTTCTTTAACTTCCAACCCCATAACAGTGGAGACTGCCGCTGAAGCATTGAAAGATATTATCCCTGTAAATACTCCCAAAGAAATCACCATTGATATGATTCAAGAGGCAGTAGCTAATTACTATCATCTTTCTCTTGCCGAATTCAAAGCCAAAAAACGAACAAGGGCAGTGGCTTTTCCACGCCAAATAGCCATGTATTTATGCAGGGAATTAACTGACAATTCTTTACCTAAAATTGGAGAAGAATTCGGCGGAAGAGATCATACCACTGTCCTCCATGCCCATGAAAAAATTACCGAAAGCCGGCGAACAGATCCTTTATTAGATAGAAAGATCAATGAAATTATTCAAATGATCCAATCCAAAAGCTGATGTGGCCAAAGATGTGTATAAATTGTTAATACCTATGGGATAAAATTGAGAAAAAAATGAGTTTGTTAACATGTGGATAAAATAAAATTTTAATTCACATGTTTTTACTCATGGACAAGCATACTCTCCCATGGGTTTAAGTAATTTATCCACATAGAGACAAGCTATACTACTTATACGACTAACTTAATATCTTATTATTATTCCTTTTCTAATATGCCACTGTTAATAAGTTTTTTGATTTTTTAAGGAGGCTGCTCAATGAAAGTTTTTTGTTCGAAAGATTCCCTAATCACAGGAGTAAATACTGTCCAAAAAGCAGTATCAAATAAAAACACCTTACCGGTTCTCCAAGGAATTTTGTTAAAAGCTGAAGGACAAACGCTGATTTTTGAGGCTACGGATTTGGAAATAGGGATTCGCTGTGTAGTGCCTGCACAGATAGAACAAGAAGGTGTAGTAGTCCTCCCGGCACGGATCTTTTCGGATTTAGTTCGCAAGCTTCCCGATGCGCCGATTGAATTAGAATTTCAAAACGACGTTCTTAATATTAATTATTATGAGTCGAATCTTGCTTTAAGAGGTTATGATCCTGAAGAATTTCCTTTACTGCCGGATCTTTTTGAAGCTGAAACCTTTAATTTGCCTGTGGCTATTTTCAAGACCATGATCAGGCAAACAACTTTTGCTTGTTCGACTGAAGAGAGTCGCCCGGTTTTTACAGGTTGTCTTTTGCAAATTGAAGAAGGAAATTTGCGTTTAATCGCTACCGATACTCATCGCTTAGCCTACAGAATTGCTGAGATCGAAAATCCGGAAAAGATTAAGTTCCAAGGCATAATTCCTGCAAAGACCTTAAGTGAAATCTATCGTCTCTTGAAAGATGAAGATGAAACGCTTTGCATTCGATTTAACGAGTCCCAAATTCTCTTTCAATTTGGCGCTGTGCAACTGTTATCCCGTTTGATTGAAGGACAATTTCCTAATTATAAACAAGTTATTCCTCAATCCTGTCAAACAAAACTTTTACTTTCAACCAAACTATTTCAAGATTCCGTGGAAAGAGCTTCTTTATTAGTCAGGGACGGCGCTCATCCCATAATTATTAAACTGTCCATAGAAAATGAACGTCTATCCATAGTTCAAACCTCCGAATTAGGTAAAATCTCGGAGCAAATGGATGTAAGAAAAGAAGGCAATGATTTAAAGATAGCCTTTAATTCCAAGTTCTTGTTGGATGTCTTAAAGGTAATTGATTCCGATGAGATTATTTTTGAATTATCCGGATCCTATAGTCCTGGAATTATTCGCCCTGTAGATGATCCCAATTACTTGTATCTGGCTTTACCAGTTCGCACTGCATAAGTTGGCCGATTAACATGGAAATAAAATGGTTGCATTTAAAGAACTTTCGCAATTATGAAGATCAAGAAGTAAACTTTCGACCTGGCTTAAACATCCTGCAAGGGGAGAATGGGCAGGGTAAGACCAATATTTTGGAAGGTATTTATTATCTTTTGACTGGAAAATCTTACCGTGTTCACCGGGAACAAGAGCTAGCCCGTTGGGGTGAAAATGAGTTTCATCTTTATGGTGATTTCCTGGTACGCCGGCGGAAAGTCCGTTTAGAAAGCCATTATCGGGATAAAAGAAAAATCATTAAAATAAACCAGATACCTATCAGCAAGCTGTCTGAATACGTAGGCACAATAAATGTAGTTTTTTTTTCTCCTGATGATTTAGCCATGGTAAAAGGTGGGCCGGCTGAAAGAAGAAGGTTTTTGGATTTACATATAGCCCAACATAACTCGAAACATATACAACTTCTCAATGCTTATAACAAAGTTATGCAACAAAAAAACGCTCTCCTAAAGAATCCACAAGGTGGAATGAGAGAACAATTGGGATTATGGAATGAACAAATAGTCAAACTAGGATCCCAAATCATAGCTAATCGGTGGGAATTCACAAGATTGATTGCCCAAAAAAGCCAGGAAATCTATCGGGAAATATCCTCCGGTAAAGAGGAATTGGCTATGGAATATCTGGCTTTAGGCAAAAATGATCTTGAAGAAGCCCTAGAGCATTTTCCAAAAGTATTGGCAGAAAAAATGCCTTTAGAAATTGAGAGAAAAATGATTCTGGTAGGGCCGCATCGAGACGATATTCTGTTTAAATTAAATGAGCGTTCGGCGCGTCTTTATGGCTCCCAAGGGCAACAGCGCTCCATTGTTTTGAGTGTTAAATTAGCTGAATTAGAGGTTTTTCTCGAGGAAAAAGGGGAATATCCTTTACTTTTGCTGGATGATGTTCTGTCTGAATTAGATAAAATAAGGAGAGACTATCTATTAGAACATATTAGAAATCTGGAACAATCGATTATCACTATGACGAGCGCAGATCAGCTTTCAAATAGAGCATCACTTTTACTCAAAGTAGAAAAAGGGAAGATTGGGAGGATAGATTAATGTTTTTACATTTAGGCGGGGATATCTTGGTCAGTCAAGAAAGTATCATTGCTATACTGGATTTGGAGACAGCCATGAAGAATCCTATCTCACTCAATTTTTTAAAGGGAATTAAGGAGAATCAAAAAATAAATTATATATCGGAAAAAGGTAAAGAAAAATCTTTAGTCATAACCAGCCAAGGCAATTACTTTTCTCCTATATCCTCCACTACTTTGTTAAAACGCTCAAGTTCCCTGATAATTATTGAAGATCGTTAAATTGAAAAGAAACCTCTCTAAACTTCTAGGTGAGGTTTCTTTGATTTTTCTGAAATTTGCTTTTACCCCTTTATTTGAATAAAGAGCTAAAAAGATTTATAATTAAAAGGTTAGATGTGGAGTTTTAGAGGGAATATGGAGGGATCAGCTTTGCAAGAACATGCCGAAGTGAAGCAGAATATTCCAAGCAACGATTATAATGCAGGGCAGATTGAAGTATTGGAAGGTTTGGAAGCGGTTAGAAAAAGACCAGGGATGTATATTGGCTCTACAAGTTCACGAGGCCTGCATCACTTGGTTTATGAAATAGTGGATAATAGCATTGATGAAGCTTTAGCAGGCTTTTGTGACAATATCGAGGTTACTATCCATAAAGATGAAAGTATAACTGTGGTGGATAACGGAAGAGGTATTCCTGTTGATATTCACCCCAAACTGGGCAAGCCTGCTGTGGAAGTTGCCTTAACAGTACTTCATGCCGGTGGTAAATTCAGCGGCAGTGCCTATAAAGTATCCGGCGGATTGCATGGAGTAGGGATGAGTGTCGTTAATGCCCTGTCTACTTGGTTACATGTAGAGGTCATGAAAAACGGCAACATCTATCATCAAGAGTTTATGCGTGGCAAGACCATGACAGAACTTCAGATTATTGGCAAAGTTGATCCGGATAAAACAGGGACTAAAATTACTTTTTCTCCAGACCCGGAAATATTTGAAGAAACAGTATTTAATTTTGATACTTTAGCCCATAGATTACGCGAACTTTCTTTTTTGAACAAAAAAGTATCCATTACGTTAATCGATGAAAGAGACGGAAAGAAAGAAGTTTATTATCATACCGGCGGGATCTATGACTTTGTCAAATATATTAATCGTTCCAAGGAAGTCCTACATCCGGAACCCATTTATATTGAAGATGAAAAAGACGGTGTCTTTGTGGAAATAGCCATGCAATATAATGATGGCTATGTGGAGAACCTTTTTTCTTATGCCAATAATATTCATACCCAAGAAGGCGGAACCCATGAATCAGGTTTTAAAGCTGCCTTAACCCGGGTAATCAATGAATATGCCCGCAAGCTTAATATTTTAAAAGCCAATGAAGCTAATTTAGCCGGGGAAGATATCCGGGAAGGGCTGACTGCAGTTATCTCTGTGAAGGTACCGGAACCCCAATTTGAAGGTCAAACAAAGACCAAATTAGGTAATTCGGAAATTCGTTCTATTGTCGACTCCATTATGGGGGAAGGTTTAGCCGTATATTTGGAAGAAAATCCGGCTATAGCGAAAAAAGTTATTGAAAAATCCCTTCAAGCTTTTCGAGCTCGGGAAGCTGCCCGCAAGGCCAGAGAATTAACTCGCCGGAAAAGCGCTTTGGAAGTCAGTGCTCTTCCAGGCAAACTGGCCGATTGTTCCTGGAAAGAAGCAGAGCTTTGCGAATTGTATATTGTGGAGGGAGACAGTGCGGGTGGTTCAGCTAAATCCGGTAGAGACCGCCGCTTCCAAGCTATTTTGCCTTTGCGGGGTAAAATTCTAAATGTGGAAAAGGCCCGCTTAGACCGTATCTTTAGCAATGAAGAAATAAGAGCGATGATTACAGCCATGGGAACGGGCATTTCGGATGATTTTGATATTACAAAGGCCCGTTATCATAAATTGATCATCATGACAGATGCTGATGTGGACGGAGCTCATATCCGGATCTTGCTTTTGACTTTCTTCTTCCGCTATATGAAGCCTTTGATTGAAAATAATTATGTCTATATCGCTCAACCACCTCTATATAAGATTAAAAAAGGCAAAGACGTTTATTATGCTTACAGTGAAGAAGAACTGGGCAAAATCCAGGATGAAATCGGTCGGGATAAAGTAGAAATCCAGCGTTATAAAGGTCTTGGGGAAATGAATCCAGAGCAGCTCTGGGAGACTACTATGGATCCGGCTAAGAGGACAATTTTGCAAGTTACCATGGAGGATGCCATAAAAGCCGATGAATTATTTACAATTCTGATGGGTGATTTGGTAGAACCCAGACGGGAGTTCATCCAGGAAAATGCGCGTTATGTCCGCAATCTGGATGTTTAAGGGGGATAGTAAATGTCTACAGAAATTCAAGGAGGAAAAATTCTCCCTATTGAGATATCTGAAGAATTAAAGAAGTCCTTTATTGACTATTCCATGAGTGTTATTGTAAGCCGTGCTTTGCCTGATGTGCGGGATGGCTTAAAACCTGTACAACGGCGGATTATTTATACCATGCACGATCTGGGCATGACTCCCAATAAGCCTTATAGTAAATCAGCAAGGCTGGTTGGAGATTGCATGGGTAAATTCCATCCTCATGGAGATAGCTCTATTTATGATGCCGTTGTCAGGATGGCCCAGGACTTTTCTTACCGTTATCCTTTAATTGACGGTCACGGTAATTTCGGCTCCGTGGATGGTGATCCGGCTGCAGCTATGCGTTATACAGAAGCTAGGATGGCCAAAATTACCCAATATATGTTGGCAGATATCGATAAAGATACTGTTGATTTTCAACCCAACTATGATGAAAGGTTAGAAGAGCCAAAGGTTTTGCCTTCTAAACTCCCTAATCTTTTAGTCAATGGCTCTTCCGGGATTGCGGTAGGAATGGCCACCAACATTCCTCCTCATAATCTCAATGAGGTTATAGATGGAATCATTGCTCAAATCGATAATCCCGAGATAGAGATTAGAGATTTGATGAAGTACATTAAAGGTCCTGATTTCCCCACAGGGGCAACCATTATGGGTACAGAAGGGATAATCTCTGCCTACAAAACGGGCAAAGGTAACTTCAAAATCCGCGCTAAAGCCCATATTGAAGAAATGGAAAAGTCAGGGAAGATGCGGATTGTTGTTACGGAAATCCCTTACATGGTTAACAAAGCCAGACTTGTGGAAAGAATTGCCGAGTTAGTTAGGGATAAAAAAATAGATGGTATCACTGATCTTAGAGATGAATCGGACCGCAGCGGCATGCGGATTGTCATTGAGTTACGCCGGGATGTGAATCCTCAAGTAATTCTTAACCAACTTTATAAACATACCCAAATGGAAGAGGGTTATGGGGTCAATCTCTTAGCCTTAGTTAACGGGGAACCTAAAGTACTTAATCTCAAACAAATAATTCATTATTTCATCAAGCATCAAGAAGATGTTATTATCCGGCGGACCCGGTTTGAACTTAATAAAGCTGAGGCTGAAGCCCACATCTTAGAAGGCTTAAGGATAGCTTTAGATTATATTGATGAAGTTATCAATATCATTCGAACTTCTGAAGATGAAGAAAATGCTAAAGAAAACTTAATGGCACGTTTCGGACTGTCAGACAAGCAAGCCCAAGCCATTGTGGATATGCGGCTGAAAAGGCTGACAGGCTTAGAAAGAGAAAAGATTGAAGAACAATATCAAAAGATCTTGGAGACAATTGCTTACTTAAAGGCAGTCTTAGATTCAGAAAAAATGGTTCTGGACATCATTAAGCAAGAGCTGCAGGAATTAAAGGAAAAATTCGGTGATGAAAGAAGAACTGAGATTTCCTTTGAGACTACGGATATGGATATTGAAGATTTAATCGCGGATGAAGAAGTCGTCATAACCATGTCCCACAAGGGCTATATTAAGAGAATGCCTTTAAATACATACAAGAGCCAACGGCGTGGTGGCAAGGGAGTTCATGGAATGACCACGCGGGAAGAGGATTTTGTGGAACAGATATTTACAACTACCACCCATAAATATATTCTCTTCTTTACTACCCGCGGAAAAGTATACCGGCTCAAAGCCCATGAAATTCCTGAAGCAGCTCGGACGGCCAAAGGAACAGCTATTGTCAATCTCCTCAATATCAACCCCAATGAAGAAAAGATCACAGCTGTCCTTTCCTTACGGGAATATGATGAGCAATCTTATCTCTTTATGGCTACTAAAAACGGCATCGTTAAGAAGACATTGCTAAAAGAGTATAATTCTTCCCGCAAGGATGGACTAATTGCAATCAGCTTAAATGCTGAGGATGAACTTATTGGGGTTCAGCTAACGAAGCCCAATGATCAAATCATTATGGCTACCAGAAACGGTCTTTGCATCCGTTTCTGGGAATCTGATGTGCGGGAAATGGGTAGAACTGCTCATGGTGTCAAAGGTATTACCCTGGAAAGTGGGGACAGGGTCGTAAGCATGGATGTTATCCATGAGGAAGAAGCTGAAGACCATAATATCCTCTCCATGACAGAGAACGGCTTCTCCAAGCGAACAGATCTTTCTGAATATCGAGTTCAAGGCCGAAGCGGCAAAGGAATTATCGCCGCAAAACTTAATGACAAAACCGGTAAATTAGTGGGCCTGAAAGTAGTCAGACCTGATGACGATATTATGATTATTACAGAAGACGTAATTATCAATCGTCAAGAAGTAGCCGGCATAGCCAAACAAGGCCGTACAGCTCAAGGGGTAATGGCTATGCGAACAGGAGACAGTAAGGTTGTGGCTATTGCCATTGTGAACAGCAAAGAAGAGAATGGCGAAACAGCCCCGGAATTAGAAATTGAAGAATAACGCAAATATAATATAAAGCCAGTGTTTTTGAATTTCACTGGAGAAGAAAGCAAGAACGGGGCTGATCCATCCATGCTCAAAAGGATTGGGGTGTTATCACTGCCAGGAACCTTTAGGGGTAATAAAGCAGATGGAAAGATTTTGAGAGATCTTCCTTGCCCGGCAGTCCAGGTTCAGCAAAAAGAGGATTTGGATAATATCCACGGCTTGATTATTGAAGGTTGGGATATTCCTGTAAGCCCATCTTTACCGGAGGATTTTGGAGAGCGGATTAAAGAACTAGCCAAGATGGATTTTCCTGTTTTCGGAATTGGTTTCGGTATTCTGGTATTGGGTAAAAACCCCCAAGATAAGAAACAAAGCTCCTTAGCTATAATGGATATAAGTATCAGCAAAGAAGTCAGTTTCTGCAAAGAAGTCGCCCCAACAGAAAAAAAGGAAGGTTTTCTTACTGTTCCTGCTTTAAGCAAAGAGCCAATCAAGGCTTTGTTTTGGGAGAAGTTATATATTCAAGAAATAGCTCCAAATGTGGGGATTTTAGCAGAATATAGTGGTAAAATAGTGTTTGTAAGACAGGGGAATATGTTAGCCTGCGCTTTCTATCCTCTGTCTCCGGCCAAGGAAGGAATTTATCGCTATTTTTTGGAGATTGTCAATGGTCACCTCTAAAATAAGTCGTTTGATATGGAGGATTGCATATGCTTGATCTAAAATTTGTACGCACAAATCCCGATCTTGTTAAAGAAGCCCTAAAAAAGCGGAACTCGAATGTTAGTTTGGAGGATTTTTTAAAGCAAGAGGAAGAACGTCGCAAGCTTCTTTTTGAAGTAGAAAGTCTAAAAGCCAAGAGAAATACTGTTTCTGAAGAAGTAGGACGGCGGAAAAAGAATGGGGAAGATGCCGAAGAGCTTATTCTGGAAATGCGGGAAGTTGGCCAAGAGATCAAGAAGCTGGAGGAGCAACTGGCGGAAATTGAGAAAAGTATGGAAGTTGTCCTTCATGGCATACCCAATATTCCTCACGAATCCGTACCGGTGGGAGCAGATGAAACCGCCAATGTCCAAGTGCGTTCATGGGGAACTCCCCGTACTTTCGAATTTAAACCATTAGCCCACTATGAAATTGGGGAAAAATTAGATATCCTGGATTTTGCTCGGGCAGGTAAGGTTACGGGGACTCGCTTTACTTTTTATAAAGGTTTAGGGGCTAAACTGGAAAGAGCTTTGATTACTTTTATGTTGGATAAGCACACTGCTAAGGGCTATGTGGAAATTCTCCCTCCTTACATGGTTCATCGCAATTCCATGTTTGGTACCGGTCAGCTGCCTAAATTTGAAGAAGATGCCTTTAAAGTTGAGGGTACAGAATACTTTTTAATTCCCACGGCAGAAGTACCTGTAACCAATCTATACCGGGAAGAGATCCTTGACGCTGAGCAGCTTCCCATTTATCATTGCGCTTATAGCGCTTGTTTCCGGGCGGAAGCAGGTTCAGCAGGAAGAGATACCCGCGGTTTGATTAGGCAACATCAATTTAACAAAGTAGAATTGGTGAAATTTTCTTTGCCGGAAAACTCCTATGCTGAATTGGAGTCCCTGACTAGAGATGCAGAAGAGATTCTGCAGGATTTGGAACTGCCTTATCGGGTAATGTCCCTTTGTACCGGTGATTTAGGCTTTTCTTCAGCCAAGACCTATGATTTGGAAGTATGGCTGCCAAGCTTCAATACTTACCGGGAGATTTCATCCTGCAGCAATTTTGAAGATTTCCAAGCTCGCCGGGCGAATATTCGTTTTCGCCGTGGACCTAAAGCCAAACCGGAATTTGTCCACACCCTTAATGGCAGTGGCTTAGCTATTGGCCGGACAGTAGCGGCAATTTTGGAAAATTATCAGGAAGAAGATGGCCGGGTAAGAGTGCCAAAAGTATTGCAACCATATATGGGTGTAGAGTATATTGGTTAAGGATTTTAAAGATACTTAAATAAAATAAATAACGATTTTTGTTTCGCTTATGTTGTGCAAAAATAATTTATGGTTATAAGTGACGAGATTAGGCGCTATAGCTTATAAAGAAACAAAAGGGAAATTAGGCAATTAAACGAAATTTTAGTTTAAACTTAGAGATTTACAGCAATTTATTTTTATGCTATACTAATTTTCGTCACATTGGAGGGGTGTCCGAGTGGTTTAAGGAGCCGGTCTTGAAAACCGGTGACTCCGCAAGGGGCCGTGGGTTCGAATCCCACCCCCTCCGCCATCTTTTATAAATTGTAGTCAATCATCTCGGCGCTGAGCCGAGTTTTCTATAAGCACTCTAACTCTATATGGGTTTATTATGGCCTCGTAGCTCAGGTGGATAGAGCGGGGGTTTCCTAAACCCTGTCTTGCGGGGGTTCGAGTCCTCCCGGGGCCACCACTTATTTTGAGGTGTTATGAATCATCAGGATTATATGCACTTAGCTCTGGAAGAAGCACGCCTTGCTTTTGAAAAAGGAGAAGTTCCTATTGGAGCTGTGGTAGTGCATAATCAGCAAGTGATTGCTAGGGCGCATAACGAAAAAGAATTAAGACAGGATCCTACCGCCCATGCGGAGATCTTGGCCGTGCAGAGAGCTACAAAGGCTTTGGGAGCCTGGCGTCTTTCGGAAGCTACGCTTTATGTGACTTTGGAGCCTTGCCCCATGTGCGCCGGTGCTTTGGTTCAAGCACGTTTAAAAACGCTTGTTTTCGGAGCAGCTGACAGCAAGGGCGGAGCCGTTGGTTCTGTGACCAATGTCTTAGATGTCAACCGGTGGAACCATCGGATCGAAGTAATATCCGGAGTTCTGGAAGAAGAGTGTGCCCAGATTTTGAAGGAGTTTTTTCGAAAGCTTAGATAGGGCAAACCATCTAGGCTTTTACATTGTTTATACAAATAATGGAGGAGTATCGAAGTGGTCATAACGAGGCTGACTCGAAATCAGTTGTACGGCTTTTCCCGTACCGTGGGTTCGAATCCCACCTCCTCCGCCATAAGTCGATTAAGCTTGCATTATTTAATGCAGGCTTTTTGTGTTTATGAAGGAGTTTTTAGAAGAGGACAAATTCTTCCAGGAGTATGTGAGACTATCAGTAAAAGAGCATTGGTAAAAGCTTTGAAAATGTTAAAAGATAATCTAAAATTAATAATATTGGTTTTTAGTTAAATTAGAGAGACTATTGAAAGTGATTAGGTTATTACTGCTTAAGAAAGGAAGACCGATTATGACAGACAACAAAAAAGAACAAGAGCGGGCGGAATTGCATCGTACTATATGGAATATTGCAAATGAGCTAAGAGGTAGTGTAGATGGCTGGGATTTTAAGCAGTATGTTCTGGGTATGCTGTTTTATCGTTATATTTCTGAAAATATTACTGCCTATATAAATGCCGGAGAATGGGAAGCCGGCAATACAGAATTTGACTATGCCAAACTTTCTGACGAGGAAGCTGAACAGGCCCGGGAAGACTTAGTTAAGACCAAAGGCTTTTTCATTCTTCCCAGTGAGCTTTTTCAAAATGTTCGTGTGCGAGCTAAGGAAGACGACAATCTTAATGAGACTTTGGAGAAGATTTTTAGCAATATTGAAGCCTCAGCTATAGGAACAGAAAGTGAAGATAACTTTAAGGGATTATTTGATGATATTGATGTTAACAGCAATAAGTTAGGCAATACTGTGGTAAAGCGCAATGAAAAGCTGGTTAAGCTTTTAGATTCCGTAGCGGAAATGAAGTTGGGCGATTATAAAGATAATTCCATAGATGCTTTCGGTGATGCGTATGAGTTTTTAATGGGTATGTATGCCTCCAATGCCGGTAAAAGTGGGGGAGAATACTATACACCCCAGGAAGTCTCTGAACTTCTTACTCATTTAACAATCGTGGGCAAAACTGAAGTCAACAAAGTCTATGACCCGGCCTGTGGTTCCGGCTCCTTGCTGCTGAAGTTTGCCAAGATTCTTGGTAAGGAAAATGTAAGGCAAGGCTTTTTCGGTCAGGAAATTAACATCACTACCTATAACCTTTGCCGAATCAATATGTTCCTTCACGATATTGATTATGACAAATTTGACATCGCCCTGGGTGATACGCTGACAGATCCTCAACATTGGGATGATGAGCCTTTTGAAGCCATTGTATCTAATCCTCCCTATTCTATCAGATGGAAAGGGGACAGCGATCCGATCCTGATCAATGATCCACGCTTTTCTCCGGCAGGTGTATTGGCACCAAAATCCAAGGCAGACTTGGCTTTCATCATGCATAGCCTTTCTTGGCTGGCCACAAACGGAACTGCCGCTATCGTATGCTTCCCTGGCGTAATGTACCGGGGTGGGGCTGAAAAGAAAATCAGGCAATATTTAATTGACAACAACTATATTGACTGTATTATTCAACTGCCGGAAAACCTTTTCTATGGTACCAGCATTGCTACTTGCATTATGGTGTTGAAAAAGTCTAAAGCAGAAAATAAAACGCTGTTTATTGATGCTTCCAGAGAATTTATTAAGGTTACGAATAACAACAAACTGACTCAAGAGAACATCGATAAAATTCTTAAGGCCTTTATTGAAAGAAAGGATATTGAGCATTTTGCCAAGCTTGTGCCCAATAGTAAAATTGCCGAGCAAGATTACAATCTTTCGGTTTCCAATTATGTGGAACAGGAGGATACAAGAGAAAAGATAGATATAAATGTTTTAAACGCTGAGATAGAAAAGATTGTAACACGGCAAAAAGCATTAAGAGAAGAAATAGATAGGATCATCGCCGAAATCGAGGTGGGCAAATGAGTAGATTAGAGGAGTTGATTGCTGAGCTTTGCCCCGATGGAGTGGAGTATGTTCGACTTGCGGAATGTTGTGATATTGAGGACAATAAACGGAAGCCTGTTAAATCATCATTACGCATACCGGGTGACACCCCGTATTATGGTGCTAACAATATCCAAGATTATGTTGAGGGATATACGCATTATGGACAATATGTACTAATTGCAGAAGATGGCTCTGCAAGTCTTGAAAATTATTCTGTACAATATGTAGATGGTTTCTTTTGGGCTAACAACCATGTCCATGTTATAAAAGGCCGTAAGGATCTAGATACCAAGTTTTTATATTACTACTTAACAAGTTTTAATTTTATCCCCTTCTTGACCGGAGGAACAAGAGCTAAACTAAATAAGGGGAATATGGAGGAAATTCCAATCCCCCTGCCTCCTATACCTGTACAGCAAGAAATTGTCCGTATTTTGGACGATCTATCGGAGTCTATCAAAGAAATTACTACACAACTTACAAACGAACTTACAGCGAGAAGAAAGCAGTATGAGTATTATAGAGATATGCTGTTGTCATTTAGCCAGGAAGTCGAATGGGATATACTGGGGAATTGTATAATTCAAAATATAGGTGGTGGCACCCCCTCTAAATCTATACTTTCCTATTGGAATGGGAATATACCATGGGCGTCTGTAAAAGATGTTGTTAGTCAAAATATGTTATTAAGTCAAACACAGGATTTTATTTCTGAAGAGGGATTAGAGAACAGCACAAGCAATATAGTCAAAGCTGGCGATATAATTATAGCGACAAGAATAAACCCTGGAAAAATGTTAATAGCAGCAAAAGATATTGCTATTAATCAAGACTTGCGTGGACTTAAACTCAAGCCAAACATTCATCCAAAGTTTTTGGTATATTATTTTCAAACTTTATCGATAGAAGGAAAAGGAACTACCGTTAAAGGAATTTCTATAAAAGAGTTGGAAAGTATCAGAATACCAATTCCCCCCTTAAAAGAGCAAGAACGCATAGTTTCTATTCTTGACCGTTTGGATGCTCTTTACAACGATGTATTTGATAGTATTTCTGCAGAAATTGATGCTCGGCAAAAGCAATATGAATATTACCGGGACAAGCTCCTAACCTTCAAGGAGGTGAAGTCATGAGTTTTTATAATATCGTGGCAAGTACTGACGAAGCGACGGTTGTCGCCGAATATACCGCTGAGTATAGGGTTCGCTCTGAAAAGTACCAGAGTGAGGCGGAGCTAGAGCGTGAATTTATCCGGCAACTGACTTCCCAAGGATATGAATACCTGGAAATTCACAATGAAAAGGCTTTGATAGAAAATCTTCGCAAGCAGCTTGAAGTGCTTAATGATTTTACATTTACGGATAATGAATGGGAGAGATTTTTCACAGAGTGTCTTGCCAATACCAATGAAGGGATTGTGGAGAAGACCAGGAAGATCCAGGAGGATCATATCCAGATCCTCAAGCGCGATGATGGATCAACCAAGAATATCTATCTTTTGGATAAAAAGAATATTCATAATAATCGCTTGCAAGTGATTAATCAATATGAAGAAGCAGGCGGTAAACATGAAACCCGTTATGATGTCACAATTCTCGTTAATGGACTACCCCTTGTCCATGTTGAGCTTAAGCGGCGGGGGGTTGAAATTCGTGAGGCTTTTAATCAGATCAACCGCTACCAGCGAGAAAGTTTCTGGGCATCCTCGGGTTTATTTGAGTATGTGCAGATTTTTGTCATCTCAAACGGCACTCATACTAAGTATTACAGCAATACCACTCGAAATGCTCATATTAAAGAACAAAATAAAAGTGCTAAGCAAAAAAATAAAAAAACAAGCCATAGCTTTGAATTTACAAGCTATTGGGCTGACGCCAATAATAAGGTTATTCCTGACCTTGTGGACTTTACCAAAACATTTTTTGCTAAGCATACCCTTTTAAATATCCTGATCAAATATTGTGTCTTTACCTCTGAAGAATTGCTTCTGGTCATGCGCCCTTATCAGATTGCAGCTGCGGAACGCATATTATCTCGGATTGTCGTCTCCACCAACTACAAAAAGATGGGTACCTTGGCTGCCGGGGGATATATCTGGCATACCACTGGATCAGGGAAAACCTTGACTAGCTTTAAGACAGCCCAGCTAGCTTCCGCTTTGCCCTATATAGACAAGGTATTGTTTGTTGTGGATCGCAAAGATTTAGATTATCAGACCATGAAGGAATATGACCGTTTTGAAAAAGGGGCAGCTAATGGAAATACCTCCACGAAAGTCCTGCAAAGACAATTAGAAGATCGGGATGAGAAAGGAAATCCTCACGAATACAAAATCATTGTAACCACTATTCAGAAGCTGGATAGGTTTATCCGCAATAACAAACAGCATGATGTTTATAAGAAGCATGTGGTTTTAATTTTTGATGAGTGTCATCGCTCCCAATTTGGGGATATGCATCAGGCCATTACCAAGAGTTTTAAGAATTACCACATCTTTGGCTTTACGGGAACGCCGATTTTTGCTGCCAATGCCAGTTCAAGCGGCAAGCCACACCTGCGTACTACGGAGCAGGTTTTCGGAGAAAGGCTTCATACCTACACTATTGTGGATGCTATCAATGATGGGAATGTTCTGCCTTTCCGCATTGATTTTATTGATACTTTTAAGTTGCCGGAAAACATCAAGGATAAAAAAGTTTATAGCATAGACAGGGAAAAAGCCTTAGCTGATCCTCGGCGAATCAGTGGGATTGTTAATTATGTCCTTGAGCATTTTGATCAAAAAACGAAACGCAATAGTTATTATACTTTTTCGGCAAAATGGGAAGAAGTTGATAAGAAAAACCCCGGCAAAGTGGTAGAGAAACGTGAACCAAGGCGAGTTGCCGGTTTCAACTCGATTTTTGCTGCTTCCTCTATTCCCATGGCAATTATGTATTATAAGGAGTTTAAAAAGCAGATAGCAGAAAAGAATCGCAATCTTATAATTGCCACTATTTTTAGCTTCAGTGCCAATGAGGATGAGCCGGATGGTCTTTTGCCGGAAGAGGATTTTAGCGTTGAAAATCTCGATCAGAGTTCTCGAGATTTCCTGGAAGCGGCAATCAAGGATTATAATCAAACCTTTAATACCAATTATGATACATCCTCGGATAAGTTCCAGAATTATTATAAAGACCTTTCTCAGAGGGTAAAGAATCGGGAGATAGACATCCTGATCGTGGTCAATATGTTCTTGACCGGTTTTGATGCAACCACCCTCAATACACTCTGGGTAGACAAAAATTTAAAACAGCATGGTTTGATTCAGGCTTTTTCTCGTACAAATCGCATCCTCAACAGTGTAAAAACTTACGGAAATATTGTTTGCTTCAGAGATTTAAAGGAAGAAACAGATGAAGCCATTGCATTATTTGGCAATAAAGATGCCGGTGGTATCGTTTTACTAAAAACTTATAATGAGTATTATAACGGCTATGACGAAAAAGGGGAGCACAGGCCTGGTTATAAAGAGCTGATTGACACCCTTACGGAGAAATATCCTCTTGGCCAACCTATACGAGGTGAACAAGCGGAAAAAGAATTTATTCAGCTTTATGGAGCAATCTTGAGGTTGAAAAATATTCTCACTTCTTTTGATGATTTTGCGGGCGATGAAATACTGTCAGAAAGGGATTTTCAGGACTATCAGAGTATTTACATCGACCTCTATCAGGAGTATCGCAAAGGGGCAGATAGCAATAAAGAAACAATCAATGATGACATAGTTTTTGAAATTGAACTTGTCAAACAGATAGAGGTAAATATTGATTATATCTTAATGCTTGTGGCTAAATATCAAGAATCCAGCTGCAAAGATAAAACTATTTTGACAAACATCAATAAAGCGATCAGTTCCAGTATTGAACTGCGAAGCAAAAAGGAATTGATCGAGCAGTTTATTGAACAAGTCAATGTAGCAACTAAGGTTGATGAGGATTGGCAGAGATTTTTGCAAAAACGCAAAGAAGAGGAAATAACTCAACTCATTGAAGAAGAGAAGTTAAAACCTGAAGAAACCAGACGTTTAATCGATAATGCTTTGCGAGATGGTATGCTGAAAACAACTGGTACAGCCATAGATAAAATTATGCCCCCTGTATCCCGGTTTGGTGGTGTGCGGGCTGCGAAAAAGCAGAACATCATAGATAAGCTGATGAAGTTTTTTGAGAAGTATGCTGGATTGGTGTAAAGATAATGGCATTGCAGCAAGCGTTATGTATAGAATCGGCTAAGAACCTTGCCGAAATTGAGGTGACCAATGAGCAAACTGGAAAACCTGATAGCTGAGTTTTGTCCTAATGGGGTACCCTACAAGGCACTGGGAGAATTGGGATACTTTTATGGAGGGTTAAGCGGAAAAACCAAAGAAGATTTTACAAAGGGTAATGCTAAACTTATTACCTATATGAATGTTTACTCTAATTTAGCTATTGATACGGATATTAAGGACTGGGTTAGAATCGGGGAAGAAGAAAATCAGAATACAGTCCAGTATGGCGACGTTCTTTTTACAGGTTCTTCAGAAACTTTAGAGGAATGCGGCATGTCCTCAGTTCTAACGGAACAAACAGGGGAAAAGCTATATCTGAACAGCTTTTGTTTTGGTTTCCGGTTTTATGACAATACTTTATTACTGCCTGATTTTACGAAATACTTGTTTCGTTCCAAAAAGGTTAGGCAACAGATTAAGGCTACGGCTAACGGAGTAACCCGGTTTAATGTCTCAAAAAAGAAAATGGAAGAGGTTCTTATCCCTCTTCCCCCTCGGCCTGTACAGCAGGAAATTTTCCGGATTTTAGACTGTTTAACAAAAGCTGTAACGGAGCTTACAACTGAACTGGCTGCAGAGCTTGCGGCCAGAAAAAACCAATATGAGTATTATCGGGATTTCCTCATGACTTTTGATGAAGAAGTAGAGTGGAAGACTCTGGGAGAGGTAGCTATCAATCATGACGCCAAACGGAAACCTGTTCCTAAAGAGAAGCGGCAAGCAGGGAAATATCCCTATTATGGAGCCTCAGGAATTGTTGATTATGTAAGCGCCTATATTTTCGACGGTGATTACCTGCTGGTTTCTGAAGATGGAGCAAATCTTTTGTCAAGAGTTACGCCTATTGCCTTCTCGGCCTCGGGTAAGATCTGGGTCAATAATCATGCCCATGTCTTAGAATTCAAGACTTATGCTGAGAGAAAGTTTGTTGAATACTATTTAAACATGATTGATTTGCGCCGCTTTATTTCATCGGCTGCCCAACCCAAATTAACCCAGGAAAACCTTAATAAAATTCCGGTTCCCGATCCACCTTTTCCGGAAAAGCAACGGATTGTGGCAATTCTTGACCGCTATGAAGCTCTTTATAAGGACTTGGCCAGCAGTATTCCTGCGGAAATTGACGCTCGCCAAAAGCAGTATGAATATTTTCGGGATAAACTGTTATCTTTTAAAGAACTAGTGAAATAGTAAAAGTTAAGTTTATGCAAATTTGCAGCTCGAAGTAATCCACGACGAAGCTACGGTAGTACCAAGTTGAGTATAGTGGACTAAAGAAAATAATATTTCTCATATGTAGTAAATTTAGATCTAGTGGGATATAAGTATTAGCGATATAAGTATTAAATTACTGAAGCCCTGGAGCCTTGCCTTCAGGGCTATTTTGCTGTTTGCTGCAGGAAAAATCCGGGAGAAGCCAGTGTGTCAGGTTTACTTGACACATTGGACAGACTGTGCTATTTTAAGTGTAAGGTATACATGACACAACGGGGGAGGTTCTGCCGTGCAAAATAAGGTAAGGGAGTTGCGGGAAAAACGGGGGTTAACCCAAAAAGAGCTGGGAGAGTATGTAGGAGTTTCCCGTCAAGCCATAAATGCTATTGAGACAGGAAAGTTTGATCCTTCCATTTGGCTTGCCTATGATCTGGCCAAGTTTTTTGGGGTAACCATTGAAGAACTCTTTCTTTTTCGCGAGGAGGATAGGAAATGAAACAACTACTGAAAAACCCTTTAACCAATGCCTTGGGATTAAGTATTTTCTCTACTTTCTATGGGTTAATTTTTATCCTGACATCCGGACATAGAGAATTCATAGATATTTTGTACTATGCTCAAAGGGGAAAAGGGAGTTCTTTTTTGGAAAGCTGGAGCGCCTTTTTAGCTAACGGGTATCAGGCTTATATTGCCTATGCTTTAATAGCCATATCCGTTGTGGTTGTACTGATGTTGTTGCTGCGCCGTCGTCCCTATGATGAGTATCACACTCAGGTTCTTACTCATTGCCTGGCTGTAGCCACCATTCTTACCCTTGCGGCAATTGCCATATTCTATCTGGCAATCTTAAGTGATCCCAACGGGATTATTGAAAAATTTACTTTGTTCATTACTATTCACTGGTCCACAGTGGTTTTAGCCGATCTGGTCTATGTAATCGTCTGCCGCTGGAGGTAAGCTATGAAAATAATGCTTATTCAGCCGAAAATGCGGAAGAGACCTATGGATACGGATTTAAAAGTGCGCATGGCTCCTCCTTTGGGATTGCTTACCTTAATCAGCCTAACTCCGGATGAACATGAAGTGATCCTGGTTAATGAAAATGTGGAGAATATCCCTTTTCAAGAGGAAATTGACCTGGTTGGAATTACCATTACTCTTGATGTATTGCCCAGAGCTATGGAGATTGCCAAGAGATTTCAAGCTCTGGGTGTAGCGGTTGTGGCAGGAGGAATCCATGTTACCTGCAACCCGGAAGAATGTAAGGAGCATTTTGATGCTATTTGTGTTGGTCCTGCCGAGCGTGTTTGGGCAAAGATTCTTAAGGATAAAAAAGAGGGCAGGCTGCAAAAGGTCTATCAGGATATGACGGGCTTTCGCGGGGAAGAAATTGCCTCCCCAGCTTATGCCAAGGTAGATAAGAGCAAGTATCTATACACCAATGTAGTGACCACCAGCCGGGGCTGTCCCAATCGTTGTCACTTTTGTTACAACAGCTGTCAGAACAGGACGTATGTAGTGCGCCCTCTTGAGGCTGTTATGGCCGATATAGAAGCCCTGGGTACAAAACATATTCTTTTTATTGATGATAATTTTATCGGTACTCCTGCTTACACCAGGGAATTGCTTAAGAGACTTAAAGGCAGGAATTTCAAATGGAGTGCGGCGGTGACCACAAGGATTTTGGATTATCCTGATTTGCTGGATCTTATGGCGGAGACAGGATGCCAAAGCCTTTTTATTGGTTTTGAGTCCATCAACAATACTTCCTTAGCCGGTGTAGCCAAGGATAACCAGTTTGAAAAATACGAAAGGCTGGCTGCGGAAATCCACCGGCGGGGGATTATGGTCAATGCCAGCATGGTCTTTGGTTTGGATGGGGATGGACCGGATGTTTTTGCCAGGACACTGAATTGGCTGGTGCAAAATAAAATTGAAACCCTGACTTCTCATATCCTCACCCCTTACCCCGGAACGGAATTATATCGGAGGATGGAGAAAGAAGGTCGTATAATCAATTATGAACTAAGCAATTACAATACTTCTCATGTGGTTTTTCAGCCTAAAGGGATGACGCCTGAAGAGCTTTATCAAGGTTACCTTTGGATGTACAAAAAGTTTTACTCTTTTTCTAATATTCTGCGACGCTTGCCCAAAGCAAAGCAGCAAATAATCCCCTATCTTTTATTTAATTTTGTTTATCGCAAATATGGCTCTATAACTTCGGCATTGACTAAGATAATCCCCATGGGTTTAGTGGGAAAATCAGCAGCCTGGCTCTGTTATAAGGTGAGATAATATCTCTTTGTTTAGAGCTTTAAATTAAATCTCAATTAAGATCTAAGCATTAGCATTATTTGTTCAAAAATTGACGGTAAGGGAACTTGGATATCGGCTAGCCCCGCTTCAAATACTACTTTAGGCATACCATATACGATGCAGGATTCTTCAGCCTCCACAATGACTTTTCCTTTGCGTTTCTTGACTTCTTGGCAGCCTAGCAATCCATCATTACCCATTCCTGTCAGAATAACAGTGAGCAATCGTTCATTAAATATCTGAGCGGCAGAAAGAACAGTAACATTGATGGAGGGCTTATATAGGGTTTCTATTGGTGAGAATTCATTCACACTAAAAATAGCTGAGCCTTCTGTGTTTTTTTTAATATAAGTTTGAAAGCCGGCAGGAGCTATATAGATCACCCCGGGCTCAAGCGAGTCACCATCAGTAATCTCTTTGACAGGCAGATTACAGAGACTATTGAAGCGCTCCGCTAAAGGACCGGTAAACCCTGGAGGCATATGTTGAATGACGATTATAGGTATGCGTAGACCTCTGGGAAAACGTGGTAAGAGGGATTGGAGGGCTGAGGGTCCTCCCGTTGAGCAACCGATAATGAGCAGTTCTATTTCCTTACTATCTATAAAAAGCTCATTTCTTGTTTGCTCAATGGGAAGGGACTCTTTGGCAGCCGGAGTAGGAAGTTTTCCTTTTTCGGCAAAGGTCTTTAAGCTAAGCAAGAAGTTTTCAACTGCTTTTTCATTAGCCCCATCACCAATTAACTCGCTTTTCAGAAAAACATCAACAGCGCCAAGTTCTAAAGCCTGTAAAGAGGTTTTAGCTCCTTCTTCTGTATAACTGCTCAACATGACTACAGGTACCGGGCAGGTTTTCATAATTCTTTCCAGGGAGGTAATACCGTCCATTTCGGGCATTTCTACATCCATGGTTACAATATCCGGTTTCAGTCTTTGTACTTTTTCCAGTGCGTCCTGACCGTTACGGGCGATTCCTAGGATAAAAAAGGCAGGATCTTTTTCCAGAAGGAGGCTAATACAACGACGCATAAAGGAGGAATCATCTACCACTAAAACACCATATTGCTTCAAAGTGGGTTACCTTCTTTCTTGTAGTAAAACAGATTTTCTGTATAGATAGTTTGAAAGTGATGATCAAACATCGATAGTGATTCAGAATGACCTAAAAACAGGTAACCACCAGGTTTTAATACATTATAAAAGGAAGTTATGATTTTTTGACTTACAGGTTTATCAAAATAAATTAAGACATTGCGGCAAACAACTATATCCAAAGGGCTAAGTTCCGCAAAAAAGTCGTCATACAGATTGATTCTTCGAAATTCTACCATTTCTTTAATAGAATCTTTAACTTGATAATCCTCTTCACTTTCAATAAAGAATTTTGCCAAGGCACCGGGTGGCATTTTGCGAAAGGAAAAGGATTTCTTATTATATTTTGCAGCTTGGGCATTGGCTAAAACTTTTTTATTTATATCTGAGGCGATTATTTTAACTGAACCACTTTCAAAAAGCTGGCTTTCTTCCACGAGCATAGCAATTGTATAAGGCTCCTCTCCGGAAGAGCAAGCAGCACACCAGATTTTTAAGGGATTAGTTGTTGATCTATCCCTATATTGAGGAAGTATGACTGATTGAATTTCCTGGAGAAGGTATTCTTCACGAAAAAAATAGGTTTCATTAACTGTAATTAGTTCAATAAGAATATCCCATTCATTAGGATCCATTCTTAAATAACCACAATACTCCCAACAAGAAAGCCCAAGCTCTTTAAGTCTATTTGCTGCCTTAAATTTCAAGGAAGACAGATTGTTGAAATAACTAATACCACAATACTCATAAATCAGTTGTGCTAATTGAAGGTATTCTTTGTCTTCCATATCTTCATAGCAAACCTCCTGTTATTGTGGGGGTGTGTGAAAACACAGCTCTAAAGAAAACGCTTGAAATCAAGAGATTTCAGGCGTTTTTTAACGCATTAGGAAGATAA
>ENA-OWPA01000930-OWPA01000930.1-bioreactor-metagenome-genome-assembly--contig:-NODE-930-length-26078-cov-14.031345_pt1 | contig 26078 bp, 18 predicted proteins | sample MGYA00238139_ERZ651803 | MGnify/ENA primary metagenome ERZ651803 (study PRJEB26909, sample SAMN07631231) | bioreactor metagenome | isolation source: Switchgrass digestor | place: USA: Dartmouth... | reverse complement strand
TGGCTTTATTTTCAAGGGACAATATTTTCCAGTAATTTTAAGTCATCAATTTTACACTACTACTTAAGACTATAACTATTAGATGAAGTAGAACATCCAGTAAAATAAGGATTGAAACTAAAGTTCTCGTGTTCGGTTGGATCACTGTTTTCATTTGTTGAAGTAGAACATCCAGTAAAATAAGGATTGAAACGATACTTTAGAAGAGTTGGCAAGAGCTTTGGATAATGAGTTGAAGTAGAACATCCAGTAAAATAAGGATTGAAACAGAACCTTCGAAGGGAAAGAAGCATCTGAACTTATTCGTTGAAGTAGAACATCCAGTAAAATAAGGATTGAAACTACAATGAAGCTTATGATTATTATCACGGATTGAAAAGTTGAAGTAGAACATCCAGTAAAATAAGGATTGAAACCTTCTTTCGTAAATATCTATAGTAATATATTTCTTGCTGTTGAAGTAGAACATCCAGTAAAATAAGGATTGAAACACGATCAGGGTAATATGGTATAATAGAGCAAAAATAGTTGAAGTAGAACATCCAGTAAAATAAGGATTGAAACGTAGCTCAAGCTGTACCACACAGGGAAGACGTATTGTTGAAGTAGAACATCCAGTAAAATAAGGATTGAAACCTAATTCTTCCCATATCCTCACCCCTGGCTACTATTGTTGAAGTAGAACATCCAGTAAAATAAGGATTGAAACCGTCTACTCCAGCTAACATTTTTTTGAGCTCTCTGAGGTTGAAGTAGAAAATCCAGTAAAATAAGGATTGAAACAAGAAAACGCTAACGTCAAAAAAGAAGTAGCTTACATATGTTGAAGTAGAACATCCAGTAAAATAAGGATTGAAACCTATGGGACTACAATTATATATTATGGAAGTTTGTGAGGTTGAAGTAGAACATCCAGTAAAATAAGGATTGAAACATATCCTGGACATCTTTTTTGCCCGCGTATAGAGTCAGGTTGAAGTAGAACATCCAGTAAAATAAGGATTGAAACTAGCTATAGCACAAACGAACCAAATAGTAGGTGTTTGTTGAAGTAGAACATCCAGTAAAATAAGGATTGAAACTAAAATATGGAAAAGTTTTAGGCAGCGTAAATGTAAAGTTGAAGTAGAACATCCAGTAAAATAAGGATTGAAACACTTAGTAAGCTTGTTTTTGGTAGTCTACGTTTTTTGTTGAAGTAGAACATCCAGTAAAATAAGGATTGAAACATATATGCTCAGACTCGACACTTATAATATATGTTCCAGTTGAAGTAGAACATCCAGTAAAATAAGGATTGAAACCCATCAAATTCACCTATACCATAATATACAAATCCAGTTGAAGTAGAACATCCAGTAAAATAAGGATTGAAACACGCCAGTTCCATAGAGAATAGCTTTGTCAATTGCTGTTGAAGTAGAACATCCAGTAAAATAAGGATTGAAACTTATATAAGCAATAAATAATAAACCAGGAATGCAACAGTTGAAGTAGAACATCCAGTAAAATAAGGATTGAAACTGAAGGGGAATGTGATTATAAGATAACAGACATACAGTTGAAGTAGAACATCCAGTAAAATAAGGATTGAAACATATTACAGTAACAACTAAAGCAGGACATAAAAGTAAAGTTGAAGTAGAACATCCAGTAAAATAAGGATTGAAACGATTTATTGTCGCTCATGATACAGGCAATTTAAATTCAAGTTGAAGTAGAACATCCAGTAAAATAAGGATTGAAACATTTCTCCCGATTTTAAAGCACCTAATAGGCTATCTATGTTGAAGTAGAACATCCAGTAAAATAAGGATTGAAACTTCCGCTTGATTCAGTACATGGATCAATATGGGAGGACGGGTTGAAGTAGAACATCCAGTAAAATAAGGATTGAAACAAGTATAAAAACATAAAAAAAGAGGCTTTATGCCTCGTTGAAGTAGAACATCCAGTAAAATAAGGATTGAAACTTGCTTTTACCCATTCAGTACATAATTTGACACACATCGTTGAAGTAGAACATCCAGTAAAATAAGGATTGAAACAAAAAGCTAACATACCCAAAACCTCCTTATATTAATAATGTTGAAGTAGAACATCCAGTAAAATAAGGATTGAAACTAACAACATTGTACCCGTTTTTAGTCTCTCAATTAGTTGAAGTAGAACATCCAGTAAAATAAGGATTGAAACTCATCAGCGATTGCCATAGCCCCTTCCAAACCCTCTGTTGAAGTAGAACATCCAGTAAAATAAGGATTGAAACCCAATCCATTCCTTCCGCATCTTGTACTGCTGATACCGTTGAAGTAGAACATCCAGTAAAATAAGGATTGAAACAGTACCAAGATGGTGGTTATCGTTTAGGTAACGGAGTTGAAGTAGAACATCCAGTAAAATAAGGATTGAAACGTACTAATTCGGGTACTTTAACCCCGGCTAAGTAAAGTTGAAGTAGAACATCCAGTAAAATAAGGATTGAAACATGTCTGATATAATTTCTGTTATGTCGAATTCTGAAGTTGAAGTAGAACATCCAGTAAAATAAGGATTGAAACAGGGGTTGTGTTCTATGGAAATAAAAAAGAAGATTGTGTTGAAGTAGAACATCCAGTAAAATAAGGATTGAAACATGTATCGTATATACGAGGCCATCCGTAACTATGCCTGGTTGAAGTAGAACATCCAGTAAAATAAGGATTGAAACCTGGATGTTCTATTTCAACGGCATCAGTGTGCCCTAGTTGAAGTAGAACATCCAGTAAAATAAGGATTGAAACTTAGAAGGATTTAAGTTAATTAAATTAAACAGTCAAGGTTGAAGTAGAACATCCAGTAAAATAAGGATTGAAACTGACAGCGTCAAGTTACGGTACTGAAATTATATACCCCAGAGTTGAAGTAGAACATCCAGTAAAATAAGGATTGAAACTTACGTTCTGCCTCTTCTTGATTATCTGCAAATGTAGTTGAAGTAGAACATCCAGTAAAATAAGGATTGAAACAACCAGTATTCCCTACATAATATTAATTATGTAGGGGTTGAAGTAGAACATCCAGTAAAATAAGGATTGAAACAAATTATATCCAGCCATTTCTAATCCTCCAATTCTAGTTGTTGAAGTAGAACATCCAGTAAAATAAGGATTGAAACTTAGTGAGTGCAATTCTCACTTCCTATATACGTCGTGGGTGTTGAAGTAGAACATCCAGTAAAATAAGGATTGAAACATTTCGTTATACTAATGCAGGCAATAATTCGTTTTCGCGTTGAAGTAGAACATCCAGTAAAATAAGGATTGAAACCCCATCCTTCAGCTATTGCCTGACGTATGAGCGATTCTGCGTTGAAGTAGAACATCCAGTAAAATAAGGATTGAAACGACACGATTACTCAAGAATTAATAAACACTTGGAAGTTGAAGTAGAACATCCAGTAAAATAAGGATTGAAACGCGGAGACAAAGAAGTGATTGAATGGGATGGGATAGTTGAAGTAGAACATCCAGTAAAATAAGGATTGAAACTCCGTTATTGTGTTCGTATAGAATACTGTCTACCTGGTTGAAGTAGAACATCCAGTAAAATAAGGATTGAAACATATCTTTTGAGGTTAGCTTTGTGTGTCCATTAATCAGTTGAAGTAGAACATCCAGTAAAATAAGGATTGAAACCTTCATAAAACCATCCTCCTTATTCATACAATATTTGTTGAAGTAGAACATCCAGTAAAATAAGGATTGAAACTGTTCTCTGCCATCTATAACCCAAGTTTTCTTTTTGGTTGAAGTAGAACATCCAGTAAAATAAGGATTGAAACTTAGATGAATGTAAGTAGATGCCATTGCTGCTGTTGTTGTTGAAGTAGAACATCCAGTAAAATAAGGATTGAAACTGGGGATGTTTGGGCCACTTACAGATGAAAATGGTAAACGTTGAAGTAGAACATCCAGTAAAATAAGGATTGAAACAAATAGAATAGAATAAATGTTTTGGTACTAACTCAAGTTGAAGTAGAACATCCAGTAAAATAAGGATTGAAACTTGGAGAGAGAATACAAGGTTTGCCTTTGTCGATAAAATGGTTGAAGTAGAACATCCAGTAAAATAAGGATTGAAACATTCCCTCCTTACTTTCCTAATGCTCGGCAACCGATGTTGAAGTAGAACATCCAGTAAAATAAGGATTGAAACATACGGATAAGCTTTCTTCAATTGCTCATGCTAAACCGTTGAAGTAGAACATCCAGTAAAATAAGGATTGAAACTTCCCTTCAAATGCTTGTAAATCTACTTGTGAATTAGTTGAAGTAGAACATCCAGTAAAATAAGGATTGAAACCTGTTATATTGATCATTCAACACAACAGTTTCAACTGTTGAAGTAGAACTTCCAGTAAAATAAGGATTGAAACATACAAAAGAATATGAAGCCTACAGGCTACTCCACACAGGTTGAAGTAGAACTTCCAGTAAAATAAGGATTGAAACAAATATAACAGATTTGAAGTTAACAAGGTGCTAGTTGTTGAAGTAGAACTTCCAGTAAAATAAGGATTGAAACTATTGATTTAGAAGCTCAATATAAAGCAACTATTAAGTTGAAGTAGAACTTCCAGTAAAATAAGGATTGAAACAAATACTCCTTATGTCAAAAGCCAATATTATCCTAGAGTTGAAGTAGAACTTCCAGCAAAATAAGGATTGAAACACACCTGACACACGCGGCGCTTAGGTCGTAGTACACATCGTTGAAGTAGTATATCCAGTAAAAACAGGGACTTAATACTTTTCTGGTACTCAATAATCTTTTATCTTTACAAAACTTACGTAAAAAAATAAAAAATTCGAAGCAATTTAAAGATAAACTTGCTATTATATAAATGAACAAGTAATTAAAGGATTGAAAGAAATCATTATATATTTTATTCTTTACAGAAATAACACATATTTTGAAGAAAAATGTAATTTGTACTTGACAAAACTTATCAAAAGATGTAATATGATTATATGAAATGCAAAATATTACTGCTCTGAGAGAAGGTGTCTTGTTGCTTACGGGTATATTGCAGATAGGAGAGTATGTACTCAATAGCAAAAGCGTCGAAGCAGATGATTATATTCAAGTCATTGAGAATCCTAATGAAAAAGGAAACTACAGGCACGTCTTAAAAATTGGGTTTAACTTGAATGAACGGGATGTTGGCTACAGAGGTATCGAGTATGAAGAGTTCTCGGATAAAAAGATAGTTAAATACGCATACAAAAAGGGAAGCGCCAGAGGTGGAGATATAACACCTACTTCAAAATATACAGACCCGTCGAAGACGTTAAACAAAATCATGATTTCTCTCAATGATATTCTGAAAAATTCAAATCCGTCCTATGAAGAGTTTACAATATTTAAAAATATCTATGAGTACATATCTTCAAATCAAGAAAAAATCGAAAATGAGATCTCAGAAAAAATAAAATCAATTACGTTGGAAAAAGGTGAATCCTTCATTATAACATTATCATTGTTTGAAAACGAAAATGAAAGGTATATGGGGGATTTTAACATAATAAAAGATCGACTCGGTAAAATTTCGAATGAGCAGTATTTCAATAAATATGGAACTACATCAAAGGGAATAGGTATCTGCTATTACTGCAAACAAAAAACTGAAGTTTTTGGTTTTGTGAATACTTACAATTCATACACTGTTGACAAAATAGGCTTTGTAAGCGGAGGATTCAAACAGGAGAATGCATGGAAGAACTACCCTGTATGCGGCAGTTGTGCACAAAAATTGGAACAAGGCAAAAAGTATTTACGGGAAAACCTTTCATCCAGATTTTCCGGATTCAATTATTTCGTAATACCTAAAGCAGTAATAAGGGATAAAGAAGATGAAAAAGAATTTATTAAAACATTGGAAGAGTTTGAAAAGAACAAAAACTTTTCCACTGAAAAAGATACGAGGCAAAACCTGTTGGCAAGTGAGAGAGATTTTCTTGATATAATGAAGGACAGTAAAAATTTTCTCAACTATAACATGTTGATATATAAAGAAGAACAGTCAGGAAGTGTTTTCAGAATTTTGCTGTATATTGAAGATATTGTTCCAAGCAAGGTTAAGAATATATTGAAAATTAAAGATAAAATCGATGATATTGATTTGTTCAGAAACCTGCCTGGAAAAGACAATTCCACCTATGATTTAAAATTCGGATTTGACAAAATAAGAACCTTTTTCCCAAACAACAAGACAGAAGGAAACTTTGACAAAAGCTTTTTGGAAATTCTGAATAACGTTTTCACATACAAAAAAATAAGTTATAAATTTCTTTTAAACAGAATGATTTCAAAAATACGGTCAGCATTTGTGAATGAGGAATATATCGATGCTCTTGTGCTTCAGGCACTAATGAGTATTTTATTTATCGAAAAACTCAATCTGTTCAGTGACAAAGAGAAAGGGGTGCAAAAGATAATGATTGAGAAAACGGAAAAAAATAAAAAGTATTTGGACTTCTTTGAAAATGAAAGTTATAAAGATGCTTTTGATTCAGATTATAAAAAAGCTGTATTTCTTACAGGTGTGCTTACAGAAAAGTTATTGAACATACAGTACGATGAGAGAAAAAGCAAACCGTTTTACAGCAGGCTGAATGGTTTGAAACTGGACAGAAAATTGGTAAAAAGGATATTTTCCGAAGCTGTCAATAAATTGAATGAATACAACAAGAACTATTATAAAGAACTGGAATACCTTATAGGAATGTATATGTTGGGAGAAGAAGCCGATAAGAACATTTCCAATGATGATATAAGCTTCTACTTTGTCCTGGGTATGACTCTTGCAAAGCATTTTAAAGAAGAAAAAAAGGATGGGGAGGATGTTGAACCATGATTAAAAACAGGCAGGAAATATTGTTTTTATACGATGTAACCGATGCTAACCCCAATGGCGATCCGTTGGATGAAAATAAACCCCGCATTGACGAGGAGACAGGTGTCAACATTGTAACCGATGTAAGGTTAAAAAGAACAATAAGGGATTATTTATTCAGTTATAAAGGTTATGACGGTTCGAACGGAAAAGATATTTTTGTAAGGGAATTGGAATCGGAAAAGGGTGGTATAAAGGACGGAAAAGCCAGAGCAAAGGATTTTAATGAAGATTTAAATGAGATTATTGAAAAAGCAATTGATATAAGGCTTTTTGGAGGAGTTATCCCTCTTGATAAGGCATCAATAACATTCACCGGTCCGGTACAGTTTGGCATGGGCAGGTCGTTAAATAAAGTCTCATTAAAGCATATAAAAGGTACGGGTGCTTTTGCATCTGGTGAAGGAAAAGCACAGAAAACTTTCAGGGAAGAGTACATTTTACCCTATTCCCTCATAGGATTCCACGGAATTGTAAATGAAAATGCAGCAAAAGAGACAAGACTCAGTGATGAAGATGTGGAACTTTTGGACGAAGCCATGTGGAACGGTACCAAAAATCTCATTACCCGTTCAAAGATGGGGCATATGCCGAGACTTATGCTCAGAGTGGTGTATAAAGCCGGGCAGAATTTCTTTATAGGAGATTTGCAAAACAAGATTGAGCTTGTATCTGACTTGCCCGATGAAAAAATCAGATCAGTCAAGGACTTTGCGATAAAAATAGACGAACTGGTAAATGAGCTTGTGTTGTACAAGGACAGAGTTGAAAAAGTGGTTTACATTGCGGATAAAAACCTGAAACTGGTTTTGAACGGCCAGGGAATTAATCTGAAAGATATTAAGGAAATAAAGTTTGAAGAAAAATCATATTAGAGAGAGGGAGAGAAATGGCTCAAAAATTTTTGGTTTTTGATGTAAGTGCTCCCTATGGACACTTCAAAAAACCTTATACAACCACATCTCCCCTTACATATTCAATTCCAACCAGGACTGCCGTTGCAGGTATGATTGCTGCTATATTGGGTTTTGGAAAAGAAGATTATCAAAAGCTTTTTACCAAAGACCTTGCCCAAATAGGAATAGGCATAAGGAAGCCCATTAAAAAGGTGAGAATCAGTGAGAATCTTATAAATACAAAAAAGTCAATGAACAGAATACATGAACGTACCCAAATAAAGATTGAGTATTTGAAAGATGTTTGCTACAGGATTTATTTCACACACAAAGATGAAAAAATATACGGGAAATTAAAAGAATTCCTTACAAGACACTGTAGCGTATACACAATCAGTATGGGTCTTAGCGAAAACCTGGCCAATTACACATTTGTAGGAGAATTTGAAGGGCAAGAGATTTCCGGGAGCAAAGAATTTGTGGAATTTTCAAGTGTTTTGCCCGTGGACAGGATTGCAAAAGGCGATGTGGAATATGAGGATGACAGGGAATATTTTACTGAAAACATACCCGTTGAGATGGATGAAGAGCGGAATGTAAAAGAATACAGAGAGATATTGTTCGAGAGGAACAGCAGAAAAATCAAAGCAAAACTTGAAAACTTTACTAAGATTATGGAAATAGACGAAAATATCATGATATTATAAGGGAGAGGAAATCGTGCTGCTTTCGCATCCGGATAAACTTCTCAAAGAACATTTAAAAAATGTTTCATTGATAGGAGACAGCATATTATTACAAAAAAGAATTAATTTTAAGAGTTTTTCCAATGATAAAATACGTCAGTTAAACCGGATAAATCTTTTAACCCATGATCTTGGCAAAGCCACTTCCTATTTTCAGGATTACATAAAAAATGTAAACGGCAAGCAGAATAATGATGAGAAGAAAAGTCACGGATTATTGTCAGGAGTTTTGTCCTTTAAAATTGCAAGCACAGTTTTAAAGGATGAAGCTCTTGCTTTTTTTTCATATATGGTGGTTTCTAAACACCATGGAGAACTGGACGATTTTTCAAATTTTATATCCGCATTGCATGGAGATGAAAACAATAGAAATCTTTTAAAGCTTCAATTTGAAAGCATTGATAAAACAGAACTGCAGAATGTAATTGCGGAACTTGGAATTGATTTTTCTATATTGGACTATACAACTGATGAATTTTTGGCGGACATTGATTATTTGACAAGCAGAAAAGTCAGAAATAAAGTGAAGGAATTACTGGGTATTGAAACGTTTTTGCTGATTAATTTACTCTTTTCTCTGCTCATTTTTTCTGACAAGCTTGAAGCTATATATAACAGCGAAAAAATGAGTATTGAGGACTTTATTGAGAAAAGCACGCATAGACCCAACCTTTTGTCATCCTGCGTTGATAATTTCAAAAAGGGACTTGAAATAAAGAATATTCAAATGGCAAAGCGCAGAGACGAAATATATGAAGATGTTGTAGAGAGTGTTAGAAATATAAATCTTGAAGAAAAAATATTGTCCATTAATCTTCCCACTGGATCAGGAAAAACTCTTATCGCACTTAAGACTGCATTGATGCTGAAGGAACGCATAATAAAGGAAGAGGGATATAATCCCGGAATTATTTATGTGCTTCCTTTTACTTCAATAATAGAACAGAACTTTGATGTTTTTAAAGATGTTTTGGGCAGTGATGACTCAAAGGTAATGCTGAAGCATCATTACCTTTCGGAACGAAGTTATAAATGGGAAAAGGACGGTAAAAAAGAAGAATACAGCGATGCAATTTCAGAGCATCTTGTGGAATCATGGGATTCGGAGATTGTGGTAAGTACCTTTGTCCAGCTTTTGCACTCCATATTTACAAACAGGAACAGAAAGCTGAAGAAATTTCACAGCATGGTAAATTCCATTATTATACTTGATGAAGTGCAGAGTATACCGCATAAGTACTGGAAGTTGGTTAATGAGACCTTTAAAGCAATGGCATTATTTCTAAACTGCCGTTTTATATTGATGACGGCCACCATGCCGCTGATTTTTTCTGAAAGCGACGGTGAAATATTTGAACTTGCAACATGTAAGAAAAGATATTTCAGTGAATTCAACCGCATAAACATTGATGCAAGCAGGCTTGAAAACGGGATGACCCTGGAGGAATTCAAAGCATTTATATACGATGAGATTAACCGATATGAAGAAGATGACTTTTTAATCGTATTGAACACAATTATGACTTCCATTGATGTATTTTCATATATTAAAGATGAGTTTGAGGATATAGCGGAAGTTTACTATTTATCCACTAATATTATTCCTAAAGAGAGGCTTGGCAGGATAGAGAAAATAAAGGACAGCAAAAACCGAAAGATAATTGTTTCAACGCAGATGATTGAAGCCGGAGTGGATATTGACATTGACAGGGTATACAGGGATTTCGGACCGATGGACAGCATCAATCAGACGGCAGGCCGGTGTAACCGTGAATGGTGCGGCAAAAAAGGTATTGTAACCCTCGTTAATCTGGTCAATGAGAATCATCACGATAAAGCTTATTCAAGTTATATCTATGACACTATATTGATGGAAGAGACCAAATCGGCATTGAAAGATAAGGATATGATAGAGGAAAAAGATATTTTTCAGTTGGCAGAAAGGTATTACAACGGTTTGAAATCCCATGGGAACGACGAAAGTGATTGGCTTTTGAACTGTATCGGAGAACTTCGGTACAGAGAGGCTTTTGAACACAGAGAAGATAAGAATTCGAAGGCATTTGAACTGATTAAACAGGAGTTTAAAACAGTGGATGTATTTATTGAGGCGGATGACGAGGCATCGGAAGTATGGGAAAAATACCAAAGTATAAAGCTTATTGCCGATCGTTTCGAAAGAAAGAGGCAGTTTAATAAGCTGAAAAAAGATTTTTACCAATTTGTGCTCAGTTTGCCGGAACAGGCGGTAAAAAAGCACGTTGAAATAGATGAAAAGGAGATTACCTTTATAAGCAGGGAAATGTTATGCAGTACCTATGATAAGGATACAGGCTTTATTAGAAAAATAGACAGGGATTATTTCATTTAAAATGGGGGAATTACATTGGAAATTAAAATGCTTACTGTAAAACTGGAAGGTAACAAAGTTGCAAGCAGGGATGTGCCTAAAATACGAGGGTATCTCGCAGGAAGATTTCCTGAGTATGTCGAGTTGCACAATCATTTGGGAGACGGCAAGTTTAAGTATGGCTATCCTGTAATTCAATACAAATCTATTAGCGGAGTTCCAAACATTATCGCCATTAATGACGCTTCTAAAATATTGATAGATATTTTCTATGATGTGAAGGAAATTGATATGAAAGATAAAATTATGAGTATCCTTGAGAAGGGCTATATACTCAAAACAATGAAATTTGGTCCTTCAGAGGGATTGATTGAATATGAATTTTTGACTCCGTGGATGGCGCTTAATCAGGATAATTTTGAGGAATATGTAAAAGCATCCTTGGAAGAGAGAGTAGGAATATTGAAGAAAGTGCTTGTTGGTAATATTCTGTCCATGGCAAAAGGATTGAATTGCTGGGTGGACAAGCCCATAGAGGCAATGATTAAACTCCGCCCTGTGGAAGTAAATTTCAAGAACAAGAAGATGGTCGGATTTAAAGGAAGGTTTTTGACCAATTTTGTGATACCGGATTATCTGGGGTTGGGTAAGTCGGTGGCGAGAGGATTTGGTACTGTGGTCAAGGTAAAGGACGGAGGTTTTGTGTAGAAAACTGATAAATAATAAACAAGCAATTAAATAAGGAGGGGGAATAATGGGATTTTTAACGATTTTGGAAGTATCAAAAAAGCAAAGTTATATTTTTAAATCTAACAGGTTAAGAGAAAATATCGGAGCATCAGAGATAATTGAATTTGTGACTAAAGAACTTCCACAGGAACTCTGTGATGATTATAACGGCAATCATATCAGTTCTGGAGGAGGTAGCAGTATTTATTATTTTGAAAACAATGATGATTGTATTAACTTTTCAAAAGCCTATTCCAGACGAATTATAAAAGAATATCCTTCGTTAGAATTTTTTATTGCAAGTTTGGAATATGATCCTGAAAAAGATATCATTATCGATAAAACCAGAGAATTGTTTGAGAGATTGGAAAGAAAAAAGGCAAAAAGAGATACGTATTCTTGTATTATTGACTTTGGAGTATCGAAAAAATGCAGTTCTACAAGACTACCTGCCATTTATAAAGAAGAATTAAGCGGAAACTACTATTCCAGTGAGGCAAAATCAAAAATTGATATGTTTAACCAAAGGGGAAAAAGTAACAGTCAATTTGCTTTAGATATTAAGGATTTGGGTGTAAGTAAAAATGAAAAAAGCTATATAGCCATTACACATATTGACGGAAACAGGATGGGAAAGCGGATAAGCAACTTGAGAGAAAGTTTTAGAAGCAAGTATAATTCTGAAAATATAAAGGAAATAAATGAACAATACATAAATGCATTGAATCAGTTTTCAACAGATATTGACAAGGCTTTCAAAACAGCTTTTAACAAAATGGTTGAGACAGTAGAAAAAAATCGTAAAAACTTGGAAAAAGAAAGAATGGAACTTAAAAGTTCGGTTATACCGATTCGAAAAGTTGTGCTGGCAGGCGACGATGTTTGTTATATCACTGATGCGAGGATTGCTTTGGAATGTGCTTATATTTTCTTGCAAGAGTTGGAAAAGTATAAAGTTATGGGAGAAAAGATAACGGCCTGCGCCGGTATTGCAATTGTGAAAGAAAAATATCCGTTTTTTAAAACATACGAATTATCCGAAGAACTTTGTAAAAATGCAAAATCAAGTATTGAAGAAGGCAAAATTGAATCGAGGATCGACTGGCATATAGTTCAAGGAGAATACAATAACAATTTGGGTGAGATTAGAAACACAGTTTATAAGACACTTGACGGTAAAGACCTTTCCATGAGACCGTTGGTGGTTTCAAAAGAATCAGATTCACCAAATCATTATTCTCTTTTTAGGAAGGATATAGAGGTAATAAGATCGAGAAAATTACCCAGGGGAAAAATAAAAGGAATGTTAAAAGAAATGAAAAAAGGAGAGGCTTATTTAGATACCTATATAGAAATTAATCAGATTTATAATGTACTTGGTGCACACCGGCTTAATGCAAAAAGCGGATTCCTAAACGGAAAATGTGTTTTGTTTGATGCAATAGAAGCATTGGATTATTTTATACCGTTTTGTGATGAGGAGGTGTAAGTATGGAAGAATATACATTGAAAATTGAATTATTGACGGACGCTGTTTTTGGAAGCGGTAATTCAGTTCCAGGGTTTGTTGATGCTGATGTTTTGCATGATGAATATGGATTTTTATATATCAACGGAAAAACTTTAAAAGGAAAACTGGGAGAAATGGCATCGGTATTTGTAAATATATTAATGGAAATAGATGAATGCAGAGAAATTGCAGAGATATTACAAAAGAAAAAAGAAGAGCTTTTTGGTGTGGCTGAGAAATACAGTCATAGCAAACTAAAATTTTCCGACTGCGAATTTTCGAAAAATATCAAAGATTATTTCAAGTGTTATATGAAAGACTCAGATATCAAGCCGGAGGAAATTTTAGAAGCACTAACGCATATAGAAACTCAGACATCTATTAATTACGTTTCAGGTGTTGCAAAGAAAAATTCATTAAGAAATTATAGAGTGATAAACAGGGGAATTGTACTTTATTCGACTGTTTATTCACCTAAGAAACTGGATAATGAGGATAAAATTCTTTTGGCTTCGGCTTGTTCTATGCTCCGTCATTTGGGCTCCAATGAAACGAAGGGAAAAGGAGAAGTCAGGGTTTCACTTTGGCTGGAAGAAAAAGAAGTAACACATGAATATATAAGATTTTTAGAAAAGAAGGTGAAGCTAAATGCATAAATCTATTCAGTTTGACATTCAGGCACTGGAGCCTTTGAAACTTGGCAAATTTGAACGGGATTCAAATAATGAGTACAGTTATTCATATATTCCGGGTTCTGTAGTAAAAGGAGCTGTTGCTTGGGGCTTGGTTGAAGAAAAATGCTTTATTCCAAAAGAGATATTGAACGGCATTTCAATATTTTATAATGCTTATCCTTTGCTGGATGGGAATCCTGCAATACCAATGATGCAGGGGTATATGGGTGACAAACAGGAGATACGTTCAAATAAAGATAATGTCCATGTGGTACACTCATTTAACAGAAAAATAGAAAACAGCATTCCTTTAAACAATTATGAATTTGTGGTTAAAGATGCGAAAAATGAAAAGCTCCTGCTGGGATATAATCCGGGAAAGATCGAAAATCTTCATATCAATAAAAAAGATACGTTAAATGACAATAGTAAATTAAAAATGTTCAGATATGAGGCAATAAGAAAAGGTGAATGCTTTAGAGCCTATATTCGAGTTCCTGAGAAGTATTATGATGACATAGTAAAAATATTGAGTAAAGATTATATTTATTTCGGCGGTTCAAGGGGAAGTGGCTATGGAAAGTGCAGAGTAATTAGTATAAAAGAAGTTTCTACTGTTTGTTTATATGAATCGGATTTGGATATTAAAGAGGATTTATATATTTACTTTTTATCTGATGCAATACTTTATTACAACGGTAAAGTTAATACATACATACCGGAAAATGAATTAAAAGAAATGCTTGGAATTGAAGGTAAATGTGAATATATAGAGTCTTATTCAAGTCTTGGAGTTGCGGCATCTTACAATACTTTGTACAGAACAAATACAGTTTGCTACACCGCCGTATTGAAGGGGAGTGTAATAAAGTACAAAGTGGAAGGAAAGATTAACCCGGATAGAATAAAAAAATTGGCATCTGAAGGTGTTGGACTAAGAAGAGAGGACGGATATGGCCAAATTGCCGTATTGGGCAAAATTCAAGATGATATGGTCGTTTCAAGATATAGGGAAAAAGATATTGTTGAAAAATCAGATATTGAACTTACAGATGAGGACAAACATGTTGCAAATATGATTTTATGTAATATTTTTAAGAGCCGGTCAAGACTTCAAATTGAAAAAATGGTAATAGGACTGCTAAAAGATGTAAAGAGACCTCAAGAAAGTCTTCAAAGTCAAATAGGAAAGCTTCTGAATATTTTCCAAAATGGGTTCTACCAGACGGAACATGACTTTAGAAAATATTTGAATGAATATCTTGAACACATAAGAAAGAAAAAGGGAAAGGACGTATGGCATAAATTGTATGACTTTACTGTTGCAAACACTTTGGACAAGTCCAGTTCAGAAAGACTAAGTATTCAAAAAATGCTTGAAGATTTTGTACAGAATAAATCCAATTCTGTTTTCCGTGAAATTGAGAATATTGTGAGTAAAGGCATTACATTGGGCAGATGCCAATATCCTGTTGAAAGTCAAAAAGCTCAAGTTCTATATAATCTTAAAATGGGCTTCTTTATCAGTTTTTTTGAATACTGTCTGAGATTGAAAGAAAAAGAGGTGATATCATGATTTATAAAAACAGATTGTTTAAAACAATAAGATACAATGTTAAAGCAACAACGATTTCACCTTTGGCAATTAGAGATGACGAAGATAATCTGAAAATAGATCAACTGACAGGTAAAGTTTATATACCCGGTTCATCTGTTGCAGGTGCTTTTCGAAACTATTATGAAAATTACATTGATAAGAATTCCAATGAGAATTTTAATGAATTGTTCGGCGGCCAAAAAACAGGAATGAGTCAGATTGTTTTTTATGACGGTTATCTTGTTAATGATTATGTGAAAGCGATGATTTCGTCAAGACCGGGAATAAAGATGGATCCTAAAAGAATGACAGTTGAAGTTTCAGATGATGTTAAAAAATCCGGTAAGAAATTTAAAAGACGTTTTTTAAATGAAGGATTAACTTTTGAGTTTGTTTTTGAGCTGAACAATTATGAAGATGATGCTGGAAAATTTGAAGAAAAGCAAAGAAAATTCGAAGATTTGCTAAAAGCTTTCTCAATAGGGGATATTTCATTGGGAAGTAACAAAATGATAGGCTATGGGAGATTTAAAGTGGACTCAATTTCAAAAAGTGTATTTGACTTTACAAATATTAATGACTTGTTTAAGTATATGTTGAGAAAAAACAACAGCACTGAAATAACTCAAGATATATTAGGCAGGGAGCGAGAGACTTCAAAAGTTCGTTTTAAAATAAAAGGAAAAACTGTTACCCCTCTATTGGTGAAAGACGAAACAGTTCGTTTATCAAACCAGCCGGACGGCATTAACATAAAAGACAGCAGAGGCAACTATATTATTCCCGGAAGTTCAATTAAGGGTGTTATAAGGTCACGCGCGGAGAGACTGCATAAAACCTTTCCCTGCATTGGTGAGGAAATTTTAACAAATATATTTGGTATAGAATCAAAAAAGGATGATGATGGACATATTTCAAGACTAAGTTGCTTTGATGCGGTAGTTAAAAATCCCAACAAAGGTATATACAACAAGATAAAGATTGACTATTTTACAGGAGGAGTCATGCAAAGAGCATTGATGAATGATGAGGTTGTAATGGGAGATGTTGAGATAGAGTGTACCTTTAACACATCAGGGTTAAATGATTACAAAAAAGAGATAGGGCTTTTGCTTTTGGTGCTAAGGGATTTGTGCAAAGAAGATCTGAGTATCGGAAGCGGTTATGCTGTAGGGAGAGGATATATCAAGGCAGATGCTTTGGAATTGTATGATGGTGAAAAATTGGTTTTTGATTTTAAGTCACCGGATGGAGAGATATTGAAAATATTTGATTCCTACATATCGAGTTTGATGAACGTGGGGTGATGACAAATGAAAATTGAAAAAATTCAAAGCGGAGATATAGCTTCTTTGATAAAAGATTTTAACAATTACATTATATACTACTTTGATAATTTGAAATTTGGCAAGGGCCAAATAGAACTGGATACAGATAATGTTAATGAAGCTTTTTTCTTTGGAGAAGGTAAGTGTTTGCACATATACAGGGAAGACGGAGTAAAAGGGATGCTTTATATAGAAGAACCGGAGGATAAAGAGTTTATTTTGGAAGAACAGATTTTAGAAGATCGGATTTTAAAAGAACCTCTTAAAGTTTTGGCTGTAAAAAAATACATTGAATATGATGAGGATGGACAGGCTTATATATCAAGAACGTTGCCGGTAAAGTTCATATAAGGGAGGAATGAGTTATGGGCAATAATGAAAATGTTGTGTATAAATCGAAAGCGCCATATAACTTTATTGAATTGGAAGACTTCATTTTGGATAAATGTAGAGAAGAAGAACTATTAATGCATGAAAGGTATCATGATGGATTGAAGACAGGATGTATTCAGTATGAAATCAAGGTAATAACACCTCTTCATATTTCTGCAGGCAAAAAAGAATTTGGTAAAGAGAAAGAAGATAGTGAGGAAGATAATTCAAGAGAAGAAGAACTCTTTAAAAATCCTCTTGGGCAATATGTTATTCCGGGAAATACAATTCGCGGTCTCGCAAGGTACAATGCTTCCATATTTTCTTTTGCGTCAGTGATAAATGAGCCAAAAAGAAAGAAAGATATTGAGAACAAAAGATTTTTTTACAGAACTTTTGCATCCAAAGATGCAAATATTAGAAAGTGGTATTCTGATACTTTGGGAATGAAGCCGGGTCAAAGGGGAAGTTTCAGGTACACTGTTCTTCAAAAAGTTCAGGCCGGTTACATACGTAAAAGGGGAGAGGAATATGTTATTACTCCTGCAGTTAAGATAGGAAACAAAAATGTGGACGATGAAAGCAGAATGAAATCGTATATGCCAATACATGAGTGGGAACTAAGAAATTTAAACGTTCAAGGGGTATATTATTTATACAATGACAATCTCAAAAAAGAAGATTACAAAAGTGATTCGACTTTAAGAGAAAACCGTAACAGTCAGTACAGACCATACTTTATAGAAGTAAGATATAATGTTGCGGAGGGAAAACCTAAAATTGATATTAACGGAAAGTTCAAAGGTATGCTTGCCAATTCAAATTATATAAATAGCAAGAGGCACCACTATTTAATATTTGAGGAAGATAAAAACAGTGCTGAAATAGTTGTATCAAAAAAATTGGCAGAACTTTACACAGATGATTTGAAGTACACGCAAGAGCGCAATGCTGCAAGCAAAGAGATTTATAAAGAATATTATGAACTTCCCAAAGAAGGAGAAGTAAAACCGGTTTTCTTTGTAAAAGAAGGTGACAGGCTTATTTTTGGTTTTACTCCGTATCTGAGGATTCCAGCCGAAGGAGATATATATGACGGAATACCGGAGGCTCACAAAAATTATACCGGAACAGATTTCATTGATGCGATGTTTGGATGGAAAGATTTTAGAACGAAGCTTTCGTTTTTGGATGCTGTTTGTGAAAGTCCCAATCCTGAAATAACAAAAGAGTATGAAATGATGTTGGCGGAGCCAAAACCGTCATGGTATAAAGGTTATTTAAAACAAAGAAAAGACACTTTGGAATCGTATAGCACAGAAGGGTACGAAATAAGAGGACGGAAGTTTTACTGGATGAAAGAAAGTCTTGATATTCAAGGAATGGAAGAACAGGAAAAGAAAGAAAGACTTGTTACAAGGATGAAGTGCTATGCAGAAAATACTAAATTTATAGGAAAAGTTAAATTTGAAAATTTGACAGATGAGGAATTGGGACTTTTGATATACTCATTAAAACAAGGAGACACTGAAGGATACTTTAACCTGGGTAAAGGAAAGCCTTATGGATTCGGTAAATGCAGGATACGGATTTTGGGACTTTTTATAGAAGATATAAAAGAAAAGTACACTTCTTTTAATGCTAATTATCTCAAGGAAGAAAAGACAGACAAGTATGTGGAAACTTTCAAGAAATACATAATCGAACATTACAGAATAAAGGTGAGCAATGTAAAAGAAATTATAAGTTACAGGGAGTTTGAACTTAGTAAAAAGGTTTTGAAAAATTCAGAGACTAGATATATGAAGGTAGGAGAGTTCGCAAAGAGGGCTGAGTTGCCTACATTGGAAGATGCTGTCCGTGAAACGGGAAATGTAATATCTACAAAAATGAAAGGAATAACGCAGAAAAATGGTAATCATGAGGTAAAACGTGACAAGCGGAAGAACCATAATGAATCAAATAAACAGCATAATAAAAAAGGTTATTACAATAATACAAAATCATTAAATCTAAATACTGAAGCTTTTAATATACTTAAAAATTATAAATTTGAAAATGATGAATAAGTCAATTTTGGAAAGAGGAAAAAGTTTAGAGGTCAAGGGGGATAGAATAATGGCTAAAAAACTTTTTGCGTTTTTGGGAATTGGAGATTATAAAAGCGTAGAGTATTATTTTCAAAATAAAAACGAAGGATATAAAACAGAGTATATACAAGAAGCTATTACTAAATTATTGGATGAACAAGATTTAAATGTTACAGTATTTGTGACAGAAGAAGCACGAAAGAAGCATTGGGAACCTGAAAGTAATATTGGCCTTAAAAGTAAATTGGAAAAATTAAACATTAATTGCAAAGCAGTTGATATACCTGATGGGAAAGCAAATAATGATGTGTGGAAAATTTTTTTAAATGTATATAACGAGATTGATATAAATGATGAAATATATGTTGATGTGACTCACTCTCTTAGAAATATACCAATAATATTTATGTCTGTTTTAAATTATGCAAAGGTTGCAAAAAACTGTATTATTAAAGGAATATTTTATGGCGCGTATGAAGCTAAAGAAAATGATAGAGCACCTATATATGATTTGACATTGTTTGATCAGATTGGAGAATGGAGTTCGGGAGTTGAACAATTGCTTATGACGGGTGAATGTGAGATGTTCTGTTCCACTGTTGAAAAAACTTTAGGTCCTTTATTAAGGGAAGCAAAAGGAACAGATGAGTTAATTAAACTTGTAAAAAAATGTTCAAAACTTATAAAAGAATTTTATACAGATTTGAAACTTGTGAGAGGAAAATCAGTTTTAGAAGACGGTAGAAAGTTGTATCAAGTTTTGTGTGAAATTAAAGCGTTAAATACAGAAAAGCATATTACTATACAACCGTTTTTTCATATACTGGAACAAGTTGAGAATCAGGTAGCTTTCTTTCAAAATGAAAATCTGATAGAAAATATATTAGAATGTGTTAAACTATGTAAAAAATTTGGTCAATATCAACAAGCCTATACATTTTTAAGAGAAAATATAATCAATTATGTTTGTATAAATACAGGTCTTGATTGGGAAAAGGAAGATCCCGATAGATTAATTGCAGAAGAATTAATTGGTAAATTATACGCTAAAAACATAAAGAAACTTCAAATTGAGATCGTTGGAGATATAAAAACTATACTGGAAAACAGGGGAAATTTCATTTCTGATGATACAATTGAGTTGTTTGGAGAGTTAATTGAATTTAGAAATGATCTTGATCATGCGCAATTTAGAATGGTTAACCCTTCTAAAGATAAATTTGCATGCAAACTTGATTCGTTTATTGAGAGATTTGAAAAATATTACATATCTTAATAATTTGAGTTGAGTTCTTATTTGTTTATATAATATGGAAAGGAAGATTTTATGAATGATATTTATATAAAAATGAAAGAAAAGAGAGATATGTGGTATGCAATGGACAGAAGCAACAATGAACGAAGAATACTTGCAGAACAGTATTACAAAAAGGAATTAATGCCGCTTATTATTGAGTATTTCATTCAGGAAAATGCTAAAAAGGTTACTGGAAATTGCGATGCAATGGTGCTTACCCTTGGGACGTCATATGAACCGTTGGTATTATCCATTGCAGTATTAAAACCTGAAAAAGTATTGATTCTGTATACCGATAAGTCTCATCATCTTCTCGATGACGTAATAGAATTTACGAAGTTAAAACCAAGTCAATATATAGCAACTGATGTGGATGCGGAAAATCCGTTGCAGTTATATCAAAAAATAAAAGATATTTATGAAAAATGGGGAAGGCCAAAGAATATTTATGTTGATTTTACTGGTGGAACAAAATCTATGGCTGCCGGATGTGCAATGGCAGGTTCTGCTATAGGCGCAAAACTAATCTATGTTGGTGGAAATTTTCTTCCGGATCTCAGAAAACCTGAACCTGGAAGTGAAAAACTGTGTTATATTGACGATCCTTATTCTGTTTTTGGAGACCTGGAAGGAGAACAGGCTATATCGTTATTTAACAATATGGATTATGTCTCAGCATATAGAATATTTAAGGAACTTGAACAGAGAGTTCCAGGGACAAAAGCAAAGGAATATAGTGCATTAAAATACATATCAAAAGCTTATAATGCTTGGGACAGCCTTGATATAAGCAAAGCATCTGAAAATTTGTCTAGGTGTTGTGAAATAATTGAAACAGAAGGAAAATTGGAGAAGGGTTTTACTCTAAGTTCACAGATTGAAAAGTTAAAAAAACAGTTAGAAGTTATCAAAGTATTGGAAAAAATTCATTGTAGTGAAGAAGCAACTAAGGATAAAAGTATAATATTTAACAATATAGGTTATTTGATTGCAAATTTGTATCAAAACGCAATGAGAAGAGAAAAACAGGAAAAATATGAGATGGCCTCTCTGCTTTTATACCGCATTCTTGAAATTGTAGAACAGAAAAGATTGTGGAATTATGGTATTGATACATCGAATGCTGATTTTACTAAATTATGTGAAGATGAAAGTATTCTACTTGAAAATGCCAATAAAATCATAAGAAAGATAAAAGGGTTAAATGAGTGGAAACAATTGGATAGAAAAATAAGTCTTTTGGCAGGATATATAATACTTGCGGCAGTTGGAGATGAGATAATGAAAACAAAAAAGCCGGGAAAAGAAACTGATAGTATAAATAGATTAAGAAGTAAGGTTGATGTAAGAAATAATAGTATTTTTGCTCATGGTTACGAGTTTATAAGTAAAGAAAAGTATATGGAGTTTAAAAAAGTGGTTGAAGATTACATAGATTTACTATGTTCTATTGAATGTATAAATAAGGAGGAAATATTCTCAATTTGTAAGTTTATCAATCTCTAGAAAAATTTGAAATACAAAAGTATTGAATCTATATATTTATTATGATATGTTGGAATAGGAGATAAAATATTATGGAAAATTGTGGCTGAAAAATTATTGAAAAATTTTTATTAATATGGTTGTAGGTATTGAAATTACTGAGGTGTAAGCTTGTGTTGATAACTCAAAAATGTATAAAAATATGTAAGAATTTGCCGATTTATAATAGGAGAAGCTCAAAAAAGTTCCGTCAAAAAAATCTTGTAAGCGTTAATTTTTAAGCGATACAGCTTTACGGGCTGTTGAAGTAGATGTTCCATAAAAATAAGGATTGAAACTCAAAAAATCGAATTTTATGTTCTTCAGTGCAGAAACGTTGAAGTAGATGTTCCATAAAAATAAGGATTGAAACTTTTTGCTTGCTTTGCCAAAATATTCTGTTGTTGCAGTTGAAGTAGATGTTCCATAAAAATAAGGATTGAAACATGATAAGCTTATTCCCGAAAACCCAGTGCGAAAAAGTTGAAGTAGATGTTCCATAAAAATAAGGATTGAAACTAAGAGACGGCATAAAAGGACTTATTGAAAAGTTAGGTTGAAGTAGATGTTCCATAAAAATAAGGATTGAAACACATGCTTACAGTAATGGAAATTATGCTTGACCTACTAGTTGAAGTAGATGTTCCATAAAAATAAGGATTGAAACCGATCTTTATGTCCTTAATAAAACTGTCTTTGAGTGGTTGAAGTAGATGTTCCATAAAAATAAGGATTGAAACCGGCATCTATGATGCTAAAAATCCACCACAAAAAAAAGTTGAAGTAGATGTTCCATAAAAATAAGGATTGAAACCCTTATAAAACTAATCCTGTAAAAATAGTAAAATCAGGTTGAAGTAGATGTTCCATAAAAATAAGGATTGAAACTATTAGAAGATAACTACACAATGCCTGACGGATGGGAGTTGAAGTAGATGTTCCATAAAAATAAGGATTGAAACCAATTTGATAAAACATGTTACGGAAAAGTTGTGGCAATGTTGAAGTAGATGTTCCATAAAAATAAGGATTGAAACCTTCTCTCATAATATCAAACCTCCTTATCTTTCCATTGTTGAAGTAGATGTTCCATAAAAATAAGGATTGAAACGGATTCGTTCTTTATTTTCAGTGAAAGCTATAAGTAGTTGAAGTAGATGTTCCATAAAAATAAGGATTGAAACATTTTCATACCATCATCCTTTCTTGACACCTCACTGGTTGAAGTAGATGTTCCATAAAAATAAGGATTGAAACAGTGATTCTGTAAAAGAATTATATGAAGATAGAGAAGTTGAAGTAGATGTTCCATAAAAATAAGGATTGAAACTTAACTTCTCGGCCGCTTCAAATGTAACCGCGCGATCGGTTGAAGTAGATGTTCCATAAAAATAAGGATTGAAACTAAATTACTTCAACAAACATTCTATCAATCCTTTCCGTTGAAGTAGATGTTCCATAAAAATAAGGATTGAAACACCTAAAAATCGACGAATTTTTAAAATTTTTTGTAAGTTGAAGTAGATGTTCCATAAAAATAAGGATTGAAACCATATTCAATTATGTACTTATGAAGCATCTCTGTTGGTTGAAGTAGATGTTCCATAAAAATAAGGATTGAAACGCATCATAGGGGCCACAAACCCCCCCCAGTGCCTAGAAGTTGAAGTAGATGTTCCATAAAAATAAGGATTGAAACCCTCCTCCTGATATTTAGTTAAGTCAATTGCTGCGAGTTGAAGTAGATGTTCCATAAAAATAAGGATTGAAACCGACAAAGGGTTATGGAGTAAAGAGCGAGTTTACAGTTGAAGTAGATGTTCCATAAAAATAAGGATTGAAACCTAAAGTTTGTTAGTCATTTATTCCTTTCTTCTTTCGTTGAAGTAGATGTTCCATAAAAATAAGGATTGAAACTGTTTTCAGCTTCTTCCGGTGTTTTGTATTTTCCTAGTTGAAGTAGATGTTCCATAAAAATAAGGATTGAAACACACAAGCATACTGTAGATGCAAACACACTTGTGAATGTTGAAGTAGATGTTCCATAAAAATAAGGATTGAAACAACTGTCTTTGGGTGGGATAACCCACCCGTTTCTTACCTGGTTGAAGTAGATGTTCCATAAAAATAAGGATTGAAACATCGTAGATTACTGTAATGCCGTAGGATATTATCTTAGGTTGAAGTAGATGTTCCATAAAAATAAGGATTGAAACTTTTTTCTATCCATAGTACGCACCCTTTCCTTATTGTTGAAGTAGATGTTCCATAAAAATAAGGATTGAAACCTTTAGATTTGGCCGCACCTATAAAAGAACTTGAAACCAGTTGAAGTAGATGTTCCATAAAAATAAGGATTGAAACAGGCCTAAGTCCCTGCCTATATAAGAAGGGTCGTCAAGTTGAAGTAGATGTTCCATAAAAATAAGGATTGAAACTACAAACTACTAAGCAACAAATTAAAGAATTAGAGCGTTGAAGTAGATGTTCCATAAAAATAAGGATTGAAACACCTCTCCGAACCTTGTCTTTGTAATTGGTATTGTAAGTTGAAGTAGATGTTCCATAAAAATAAGGATTGAAACATGAACCCATTGGACAAAATGACCAAAGGGATATAAGTTGAAGTAGATGTTCCATAAAAATAAGGATTGAAACAACTAAGCGTTGATACAGAGATTACAAAGTATCCAAGTTGAAGTAGATGTTCCATAAAAATAAGGATTGAAACGAACATGCGAAATATTTTGCAATGCAGGATTGGTTAGAAGTTGAAGTAGATGTTCCATAAAAATAAGGATTGAAACATATCGCTGTTCCCATACTTATCTCACCACCTTTATCTGGTTGAAGTAGATGTTCCATAAAAATAAGGATTGAAACCCAAGCTATCCCCGTACGTCCTACGGTTCTTTGCATTTGTTGAAGTAGATGTTCCATAAAAATAAGGATTGAAACTAGATTAGAATTAATGAATATGAAAGCTGATGAAGTGTTGAAGTAGATGTTCCATAAAAATAAGGATTGAAACTCTGCTTCTGATATACCTAATTTAAGTTGGACTAAAAGTTGAAGTAGATGTTCCATAAAAATAAGGATTGAAACCCAATCGTTTCAGCCTCTTGGTGATGTATACGGCATGTTGAAGTAGATGTTCCATAAAAATAAGGATTGAAACGACCATTACCAGCGTCAAGGTTTATCATTTAAAGAAGGTTGAAGTAGATGTTCCATAAAAATAAGGATTGAAACTCCAGTACCAACATGTGGTCTTTCGGGGTCCGGATTGAGTTGAAGTAGATGTTCCATAAAAATAAGGATTGAAACGCAATTTTTTCTCTATCTTCAGCAGATAGATGTCCAGGTTGAAGTAGATGTTCCATAAAAATAAGGATTGAAACCGACTTGCATTGACTGGGTACCTCCAGGGGTGTCAAGTTGAAGTAGATGTTCCATAAAAATAAGGATTGAAACCGACGAAAAAGAGCAAATCCGACGGCCGCCGTGTCCGTTGAAGTAGATGTTCCATAAAAATAAGGATTGAAACAAAATCTTTTGAAAAAGTGTTGACAGTCGGTGATAGTGTTGAAGTAGATGTTCCATAAAAATAAGGATTGAAACTTGGTAACCCTTGCAAACGCTCTCCAGCAAAAGAATGTTGAAGTAGATGTTCCATAAAAATAAGGATTGAAACTTTCATTAATATCTACTCCAGCCAACATTTCCTTAAGTTGAAGTAGATGTTCCATAAAAATAAGGATTGAAACTATATAAATATGGTTACGCGTCCATAGTAAAGCGCCGTTGAAGTAGATGTTCCATAAAAATAAGGATTGAAACTGGGGATATGTTGAAAAGTCAGTTTGCAACTAACGAGTTGAAGTAGATGTTCCATAAAAATAAGGATTGAAACGGCATCATCCACAACCTCGCTTTCCCAGCTCAATCTCTGGTTGAAGTAGATGTTCCATAAAAATAAGGATTGAAACCGACTTGCATTGACTGGGTACCTCCAGGGGTGTCAAGTT
>ENA-OWPA01000929-OWPA01000929.1-bioreactor-metagenome-genome-assembly--contig:-NODE-929-length-26079-cov-9.816245_pt1 | contig 26079 bp, 22 predicted proteins | sample MGYA00238139_ERZ651803 | MGnify/ENA primary metagenome ERZ651803 (study PRJEB26909, sample SAMN07631231) | bioreactor metagenome | isolation source: Switchgrass digestor | place: USA: Dartmouth... | reverse complement strand
GGTCATTGCAAAGTGCCCAATAAATAATATATATTATGCCCCTGCTAAATCAAAGGTGGGGGCTATTTGACGCTTACTTTTTTAAAAATCCGATTGACATGTTTCCGCGGACAGATGGTTCCTAAAGTAGCCCGCAGACATCAATTCAATCAACTCAAGCCATGTGGGGTGTGTTGTTGCGATGTGCGCTATGGTTTACCATGGCAAAAATTGCAGGTCGGCTTAAGCCTGAAAAATGTTTATTTAGTGTGTTTTGTCTGTCTTAATTCTGGGTATCTTAATGATATATCAAAAAATTCCAGGGCAAGTCGCTGATTTAGTATTTATTTATTCGGAACTGTAAAACTCCAGTTTGACGTGAACCAATTATTAAACAAACGAGGTCAGTTTGAATATAAAGAAGGAGGCCGTCCATATGGAACGAAAAATCAGTCAACAGGTCAGAGGTTATAGAACTAAGGACGGAGCCGGAGTAAGTTTGGTCAGAGTATTGGGGAACCAAACTGTTCATGTATTTGACCCGATTTTACTGCTCGATTCATTTGACAGCACAAATCCGGATGATTATAAAGCGGGATTCCCCATGCATCCTCACAGAGGTATCGAGACAATCAGTTACGTGTATCGTGGCTTTATGACCCATAAGGATAGCTTGGGTAATGAAGATACCATTGGTGACGGAGAAGTGCAATGGATGATAGCAGGCTCTGGAATTATGCATGAAGAAAAATTGCCGGCTGCAGAGCGCTTGCTCGGTGTACAACTCTGGCTGAATCTTCCCGCAAAGGACAAACTGGCTTCTCCGGCTTATCACAGTATCAAAAACTCAGACATCGAGGAATTTTATTTTCATTGGGGTAAGCTAAGACTATTGGCCGGCGAGTTTGAAGGAAGAAAAGGCTATGAGGGCAAATATCTTCCTCTTAACTATTACGATTTGCATATAAGCCCGAAACAGGCTGTTATAATTAATACGGAAATTGAGAGCTCTGTCATGGTGTTTACTCTTCTGGGAGAGACTTATATAGGAGGTGAGCTGGTAAAGGAAAAGACAGCAGTAAAGCTTTCCTCCGGCGATCAGGTTGAGATAAAAGCCGCGGATAAAAAATCACAGGTTTTATTCATCAGCTCAAGGCGACTGGGGGAACCGGTGGCTTGGGGAGGTCCTATTGTAATGAACACTAAGGAAGAGTTGAATAAAGCTTTTGATGATTTGAAAAAAGGCACATTCTTAAAAGAAAAGATCTCTTATTGAGGACAGATACAGGGTAGAGAACATCGAGTTGAAATAAAAAAATAACAGCCTTTGTGGACTCTCTGCACGAAGAATACTATAACTGTTGATTGATGGTGGGGGTAAAACAATAATAACCAAAAATGCTTGAGACTGACCAGCATTTAATGGTCTTAATTAAGGATACTCACGGGTTTGAAAGTATGGGACAAGCATTTTTTGAGGGTATTTAATATAGATGTAAAATTAGGTTGAGAATGTCTTCAGGCAATCCGGCCAACCTGGTTTCAGGCGCATACGGGGGCAAAACCACCCGTAAAATATAAATTGTGAGGAGAATGATTTATGAGGAGCTTTACAACACTAGAACTGCAATATGCACACAGGTTCTATGGATTCAAAGGCGAAGCACAGTACTTGCACGGACATACGGGAATACTGACGATCGAAGTTGAGGACGACGTCAACATGGGAGTCAATATGGTATTTCCATGTAATGAAATCAGGAAAATTGCCTGGGATGTTTTACAAAACTTCGACCATGCTTTGATTTTAAGGGAAGATGATCCCTTGCTCCCTGCGATTCTTGGTGTTTACGAATCACAAGGCATCAAAAATGGTACACCGACCAATAAGCAAAAAGGTCCGGCTTTCAAGACGGAGCTTGCAACAGCATACCCGGAATGTCGTTTGGTTGTCACGAAGGAAACAATGACCGTTGAGGGTATGATCAAAATCGTTTACGAATTACTTAAGGACAAGCTGAACATCGTGAAGATCACATTTACAAGCGGGGTAAATGGTGCTACAGAAGAATACGAACCCAGAAAGACTATTGATCGGTGCCCGTTATGCGGTATTGCATTAGGTGAAAATGGCGTATGCCCTAAATGCGGATACAGGAAATAATTGACCAGGTAGTTCGGGACAGAAAAGCAAGGGGGGCATGTTCCTCGTATGTAAAGGAATGCGGAAACTGTCCCCCGGTAAACAAGAAGAAGGTTCTTTTGTCCAATAAAATTGCCGATAATAATATAAATACTATTTTGGCAGGAGGTAAGGAGATATGATAAATTCAGTCAATTTTTCGGGTGTGGAAAAACCAGTGAATGTAAATGAGAAAAAGGCTTCGAGACAGGAAAATAAGATGGAAACCACTGCCGGACAAGAAGCTTATATTGTTGATATTGGGAGTAAATCAGAAAAGAAAGCAACCTATAGCAACCCAGGAGTTGTGAAGCCTGATATCAAGAAAATAGAGCAATTGAAAAAGGAAGCAGAAGAAGCTTTAAGACCATTAAGACAAATGGTAGAAGAATTATTAAAGAAGCAGGGAATGTCTTTCAAGGTTGCAAATCTTAGGCCATATGAAGGCAACATGGTTGAAATTGATGACGAGACAAGGGCAGAAGCTCAAAGACTTATTTCTGACGACGGGGAATATGGCATTGAGAATACTGCCAACAGGCTTTTTGAATTTGCCAAAGCCGTGTCAGGTAATGATAAAACAAAAATTGATGAGTTAAAATCAGCTATTATGCAAGGATATAAGGCAGCAGAAAAAGTTTTTGGCGGAGAATTGCCTGAAATATGTAAAAAGACACTTGAGCGTACAATGGAAAAACTGGATCAATGGGCGGCGTCAGAAGAATAATAATCATTACGTGGTTTAAGGCATCTATCTATCAGTAGGTGCTTTTTTTTATAAATTTCTTCCAGTTCAACTCTTGATTTATACATCGCCAACCGATCCCAAGGAGGCAGCCATACGAAACAAGGGACTTGTTGCAGGTTCTGTTTTTTTTCCATCATCGCTGAAGAGTGCCGAATGGTACAGCGGTAAGGTTAGCCCTCATCTGGAAGAAAAGCTCATAAAGCTTAACGACCTTTACAAGAAGTTTATGCGCGGAGAAGTGGGACATGAGAAAGAGGCTTCTGATGAACTGGGCATGCTGGAAACCGAAACCAGCTATGAAAGGTTTCGGCGGAACCGGGAACGATGGAAGGAGACCACGAAGTAAGGTGCTGCGGATACCTTTTTTGCCGTTGCTTTTATTTTTTTTGTTTCTTTGCTATTATAATTGTAATAATATACCTCGGAAGGTAATTATTAGATCAATGGCAGAACAGACCACGGATAAATTGATCATATCTCAGGCAGGTACGGGCTCATGGCAATAGAAATATGAGGGAATATGAAATGGGGAAAAACATGAATATTATCAGGATTTTGTTAAAGATTATAATATGGTTCTTAATAGCAGAGTTCGGATGCAATTTTATTATGCAAACAATAAGTTATTCTTTTTATAAAAACGCAAAAAAGATTACGGATATTTCCTGCACTCCGCAGTTCATTCAGTTTAACGATAAATTAACCGGCTATGGCAATAACCTTGATTCGAAAAATAACGACAAGGTAATATTGTTTTTTGGCGGTTCCAATTATATTGCATACAATTCTGTTGGTAAATATTCCTCTAAATTTGATTACCCGTTTATTTCAGTAGATTATTACGGGTCCCAGGACAGCGGCGGTAAAATGGATTTAAAAACGATGAAGAAATCCGCGGAAGATCTATATGAATGGGCAAGGAATCACTATCCCGATAGCAAGATCATAGTAATTGGACATAGTTACGGAGCAGGAATCGCAACATATCTGGCAAGTGTCAGGGAATGTCACATTTTGGTTATCGCTGCAGGGTACAGAGACATTTCGGATTTATATAATAAAATCATTCCTATATTCTGGGGACCATTAAAGGTATTTATTTCAAATAACATACGAACTGCAGAATATGCCGAAAATGTAGAATGTCCGGCTTATATTATCGGATCTGCTGGTGATAAGGTTTTAAGTTTTTCTTTACAGGAAAAGCTTTCATGCAGTTTTAAAAATCCCATATTAAAAATATTCGATGATATTGCTCATGAAGATTATTTTAGCTCGGACAATGTAGTTAATTATATAAACCGGGTAATAGAAACAGAATAATGATAAAAAGCTGTTAATATTCTGCGTAAAGATATAATAAAAATGCCCTGCAGACATCAGTTCCGTCGACCCGGACCATGTGGAGACTGTTTTTTCCCGGAAACTCAGAATGTAGGAGCATATGCAAACAAGAAAAAAGAAATTTGGAGGGGTGACCAAAAAGTCAGAATTAAAGCAGACGACAGGTATTATACTCTTGGGATTCCCAGGCACTGGTGCTCGATAAGCTTAAAGAAGGATGGAAAGACGAGATATTTATAGATTCCTTTTACATGGAAGAATGTTTAAAGAAACTTTGTTTGTCAAATTAATATTTCAGGTAAAAGGAAGCATATTGGCAACTGTTACAGGAGAATGAGAAACGAAGTTTACATAGGATTGCCAGTTACATTAATATGAAAAATTAAGAAACTGCCAGCACTTATATGATTGTTTTACAGATTTCAGCTAAGAAACCTTGAATATTAAATAATCTGAGGTGTTAAAATGAAATCTACTACCGCGGAATATTCCGTTGTTAAAAAAGAAAACGCATTCGAAATCCATATACGCAAACTGAACTTCGACGTTTCCCGTTACTTCCCGGATTTTAGGATCCACGATCCCATAACCGACGAAGTCCTGGATCGACTTATCGTGGAAGCAGGAGTGACCGAATTCCCGATCCTGAAAAAAGAAATCGGGAAAAACGAGCTGGTACTGACTGCGGGCATATCCGAAGAAAAATTGTTGAACGCCTTTATCGAAGCATTTCTCTCCTCCCTCGGGAAGTTCTACGAGGAAAATGAAACACACATAACAAGGATGTTCGGCAGTTTTGTATTTATAAAAAGGGAAAACGGAGAGCTTCGGGCGGTGAAGGCAACCCCGGTTCCAATCCGTTACTGCCCTCTTATGAGGCAGCTCCTGAAGGAAGTCGGGGGCAGGACCGCCGAAAAGCTCCTTGCCTCCATAGAGTCAGGCAACACAGTGAATCAGACGGATATAATGTGCAGCCTTATAAACGAGGTCGTTATAAGAGGCGGTTACTTCGACACTTCGCGCCCGTTAAACTCCTGCGAGGCTAACGTGCTTTTCGGCGCCTCGGAAATGATGAGCACCGCATTTAGAAGCGGGCTTCTTGACGCGGCCGTTATCGTTTCAAATAACCTCGGAACGATAATAACGACCGATGACAGGAACACGCAGGGTGCCGTGAAGCGCATGACCGGCCTCTTCCTGACAAGCCCCTCGCGCAAAATCGTCGATACGGCCGTTAAAGCGAAAATTATACCCGTATTTCCGCATACCGCAATAATAGACCAGCTTGAAGGAGTAAAGCTCGCCATAGCACTGGGCTATAAGCGTATAGCCGTTTCGGTTGCGTGGCTGGATAATATCCTCCTCAATGAAATCTCAAAGCTGGAAAAAGACGGTGTAACAATTTACAAGTTCGGGCTTTGCTCGACGGGGATAGACGAAAAGACTGCGGAAGCCATGGAGGAAAACGCCGACCTTATCTGGTCCTGCGCTTCAAAGGTGATAAGGTCGAAAATCGAACCTAACGCCATAGCGCAGGTTGGAGTCAAGATACCGGTACATATCATGACCGAAAAAGGCTGGCGGCTTGTTAAAAACCATCTCAAGCTTACGAACCTCGACCGCACGGGAAGAACAGTTTCCTATGACAACATAGCCTGCAATAAGGGTCCCGAAAAGCCCGTTATCTTTAACGACGGAAACGAGTTTTGCATAACGACCGCGAAACAGATAAAGGGCTGTACTGATTGTCCGCACCCCTGCGTATAATAACACTCAAGGTCGGTATTCCATTCAAAACGATAAGCTTCACGAGATTTGCGTAAATGAATCGCGATTAAAAGGGTCTTCTTCCGCTTTCCCTTATCGTCGGAAGGTATGAACTGAACATAAAAATGCCGGGTTCAGGCTGGCCCTGCAGTTACCTTATGGCCATAAAATTTCAATTGCTTTCGTCTGAGTATCAGGAGTTATTGCCATCTTCCATTCATTCTTAAATAATGACAGCTATGTACAAATTTGATAGAATAACATATGATATCAGATTATGGCAGAAAAAATCTGATTCAGGAAAGTTCAGTGTCAAGTATCCGGAGCAGATTGAGAAGAAATTTTATTCAGCCGGTGCTGAGGGGGGCGTCTGGTATGGAGATGATAAGGTTGGCGATTATGTATTTCCAGCATATAATGGTAAGGTTATTGGGCTTTGGAAGAGTGTGAAATTGATGAAAAAAAGGGTTCTATACAATAGAGTTATAAGGGCAATAATTTATGTTCTCTTGCTTGAAGCCATAATTTTTTATCCAGTTCTTTTTGGCTTCCTTGGAATACCAATAAAGCATAGGTTTGTCGAAGAATATAAATTTAAAGTAGTAGAACCATCTGAGATAAAACTTGCAGTTATACTTCCATCCGATGGGCCTTATCAGGAAATAAGCGATATTGTTTATGATTGGGATGGCTCTACAGAATTAATCGATTATGGTACTGCGCAGGTTTTGCGAATTTCTGGAGATGTTGAAAACAGCGTAAGAATTAAAGTAAAGTTTACAGCGAAAATGAAAACAGGTAGAATAAATTGGAATGAGAGGATATTAGAGAACCACATACAAGCAGAAAATGACATAGAATCAACTGATAGTTTAATAATAAATAAAGCAAATTCTATAACAGATGGAAAATCAACAAAGGATGTAAGAGAAATATACAATTTTGTTAATGAGCATATTAAATGGCCAACCGGGGACAGGATTAGCTACGGTGAAGTTAAGCAGTCTGCTCTGACGGCTCTGGAAACCGGAGAAGGAGTATGCGGCGAGTTTGCCAATTTAATGACGGCATTGTGCAGAGCTAATGAGATACCGGCAAAAAGCGTTTCAGGATTAAATATACCTTTTTTACCTATATCTAAAAAATCAAACTGGAGCCACCAAGCCGGAGCCCATGCCTGGGTAGAGTTTTACTCTGATGGAAAATGGCATTTTGCAGATCCATCACGGGGAGGAAGCAGAAATTTTAATTATGTTGACGGACTTCATTTATCCTATGGAGAGAAAGAGCACATAAAGATGGTTTTCGATGAAAGTGTTGAATGGGCAGGTACTGATTTTAACATAATTGGCGCTATGAATAATCCATTGCAGTTTGTGGCAGCAGCGTCAAGTGAAAACACTGCCATATCGCCTGTAGGGTATATTGATACCAAAAACAGATACATATTGTTTTTTATAGTGGTGATCATTATTGCTGTTATTGAGGGTATGATAATAAGAAAATCGAGACGTCAAAAGTCTCTTATTGAGAAACCTGTTTGAGAGCATAGTATAAGCTTAGTTTATTAGTTTATATACTTCTTCACTAAGTCCGATGAATATAACAAAGATATGAATAAAAGATATCCGGAGCTCGACAGCTAAGATTGAGAGTCATTGCCAAGCATTAAATGTTATAAATGTGGGAGAATAACATGGCATGTAAATATTGTCGGGTCAAACGAAAGTGTTGCATGGAAGTACTATGGATATTCAAGCGTGATTAACAGGATTAGTTCAATTGGGGGAAAAGCATATTGTGTTTCACGCCTCACCTTATCCGAATACATCGGCTCTTTGTTGGAAGAGGAGCCCAGAAAACGCTCTTTAACTTCTCACTTCATGTAAAGAATGAGTATTTCGGAAACAGATTGTCAATGTTAATCGTCGGTTTCCTGCGTGTTCTCTGCAATTCTGTAGCCAACGCCAACCTCTGTGAAAATATACTGAGGGTTCGTCGGATCATCTTCAATTTTTCTGCGGATACTGGCCATATGAACACGCAAAATTTTGTTATCCATGGGGGCGGAGGGTCCCCAAAGCTCACGCAGGATCGATTTATATGTCATCACACGCCCCGGATGTTTGCCCAGTAAAGCCACGATTCTGAATTCATTCGGGGTCAGATGGACATCTTTTCCGCGCACACACACTCTTAACTTTTTATAGTCGATTTCCAGTTCTCCGACATGATAGCAACCGTCTATCCCGATTTCTTTGTTCTCTGCTGCGGTAAGTGAATGCCTCAATGCTGTTCGTATACGGGCAAGTAATTCGATTGAACCAAAGGGCTTCGTTATATAGTCATCTGCTCCGGAGTCCAGAGCAATCGCTTTGTTTTCTTCCGAGTCTCGCGCAGAAATCACGATGATGGGGGTTAATGTCCATTTCCGGACACTCGTTATGATATCACTGCCATCCATATCCGGAAGCCCAAGATCAAGCAAAATACAATCGGGACAGTGGGAAGCAATCAAATGGAGTGCAAAATTTCCATCGGTTGCAGTAACAGTTTCGTATCCAGCCGCTTCAACTGTTGTTTTCAGGTAATTCAAAATACCTGGATCGTCCTCAATAATCAAAATCTTCTGAACCACCTTATTAGACATACATATCCTCCTTACACGGTAATGAGAATTCAAATGCGGCACCGCCATGACGACTCTTCCCGGCAAACAATTGTCCTCCATGCGCTTCAATTATGGATTTGCACACAGACAACCCTATTCCCATGCTACGCCGATCATCGCTCCTGTTACGTTTGGACATATATGTTCCGTCAAGAATATGAGGCAATAATGACGCCGGAATGCCGCATCCGTCATCTTCTACAGAGATGAAAACCATACCATTCTCTTTCCTGAGGTGTATCCATATTTTCGAAGCACCTTCCGCATGCGCATTTACATTGTCGAACAAATTTATCAATACCTGTTCGATCAAAATTGCATCCATCGGAACAAGAATGATATCTCTGAGTGTGTCGGAATCCACAGGCAAAGAATCCGGAAGACGATGATATTTCATAATCGCACTGCCGATAATCTCCTCCAATACTTCGTCCTCTTTTTTGATCATACCATGATTGCTGACGCGGGTGACAGACAAAAGATTTTCAGTTACACGGACAAGCCATTCCGCATCTTTACGGATACCTTCTGCAAGACGGATCAGATCGGCAGTAGATAATTCCTGTTCTTGTATTGTCGAACTTGCTCCGATAATGGCAGTCAGAGGTGTGCGCAAATCATGGGCAATCGCACGCAATAAATTGGAGTACATTTTTTCACGTTCAATATCAAACCGAAGTCGTTCCTGATTTTTGATCCGTGTAGTCAGTGTACTGATCAGGATGGAAACAACCAGCATGACCGCAAAAGTCAAGGGATACCCTGTATAGCTGATATTGAATGTCCAATACGGATATGTGAAAAAATAGTTTACACAGAATGTTCCTATGAGGGCAGCTACTATTCCCCAAATGTACCCGTCTGTCCATCGGGCCACAATGACCACAGCCATTATAAAAACAGCCATGGCAAATTGGTTGTAATCATTATTGACGGATGACAAAAGTACTGCGAGTCCGATTGTTGCGCCAAGCGTTAACAGAAGGACAAGCACATTTTTCAATATTGGATTTTTCTGAAGTAATGCTCTAAATCGGTCCGTAATACTCACCCCCGGATAGATATAGATATTATATCATGGATTTACAAATCTCGTAACAAAACATTTTTTATACTGCGCTAATTCTTTCCGGAAAATTAGCAGCAAAATGTTGTATAATACGACAGGTTTTTTTGCTTGCGGCAGGGAGTGCAAAATGCACTTCTTCGGCAGTTATATCCTTACCTGGAGAAAACTAACTGAGGCGCTGCGAAACCAAAAGAAAAGAGAAAGGAAGGAAGAAAGAAAATGTCAATCACTTGGATCATCACTGTATTATGTATCATTGCGGTAACCCTTGCATATGTGGCCTGGAATTATATCCGGATCCGCAAAATGCCGGAGGGAACGGCTGATATGGTGGACATGGCTGCAATTATCCGTTCTGGCGCGAATGCATTCATGAAAACCGAGTATAAAACCATTGCCATTGTTGTCGTTTTGATTTCATTGGCTTTATCACTTTTTGTAGAAAAAACCAGCGGTATTACTTTCCTGGTAGGCGCTGCCATGAGCAGCTGTGCGTGTGTGCTTGGAATGAAAAGCGCTACGTACGCTAACGTAAGAACAGCTAATAAGGCACGTGAAAGCATGTCCATAGGTGATACTGTTAAGGTGGCGTTGTGCGGGGGCAGCATCTCCGGTTTGAGCGTACAGGCTTTTGGAATGCTCGGTCTGGTTGCGGTTCTGCTTATTTGGGGCGGAGTCAACCATCAAACGGAAGGCAGCGGTCTGTTGATTCACCTCCAAGGAGTCAACGCTTCTGTGATGCGCATATCAACATACTCGCTCGGTTGTTCTTTGGTAGCCATGTTCAACCGTGTCGCAGGTGGCAATTATACAAAAGCTGCGGATATTTCCGCTGATATTCTGGGAAAAATCCGGAATGATCTTCCTGAGGATGACAGCAGGGTTCCGAACGTGATTGCCGACTTCATCGGTGACAATGTCAATGATATTGCCGGTAACTGCTCCGATCTTCTTGAGAGTTTTGTTGCGACGATGTCCGCTACCATCATGATTGCCGTAATCATGTTCCAGAAATTCAGCATCGACCAAATGTTCAATCCGACTGTGATCTTCCCGATCGTCCTTGCGGGAGCAGGTTTGTTGAGCTGCCTGATCGGTATGCTGTATGCGAATGTGAAAAAGATGGGAAGCGATCCTTCTCACGAATTGAATCTTGCCACTTGGATCTCTGCGGGATTGACGGTTATTCTTGGTCTGGGGGCATCCTGGTTTATCTTCGGAAAGATCGATGCCGCCACATTCGAAACATTCGGATGGAAAGCAAGCTGGTTGAGCCCGTGGATCTGTGCGGTGTTCGGACTCGCCAGCGGTGTGGCAATCGGATCCATTACCGAATATTATACATCTTCTGACTTTAAACCTACCCGGAAACTTGCTGAAATGGCACCAGAGGGCGATGCCTTTGTTATTACCAAAGGTGACGCGATTGGAAGCCGCAGCTGTCTGCTGCCGATTCTAGTGATCGGTATCGCGCTTTTCGTCAGCGGAAAAATAGGCGGTACCTATGGCATTGCCGTCGCGTCTCTCGGCATGCTCGCTTTCGTTGGCACGACAGTTTCCATTGACGCATTCGGACCGATTGCCGATAATGCCGGTGGTCTGGCCGAAAGCTGCCACCTTCCCGATAAGGTTCGCGTGATTACGGACAAGCTGGACGCCGTTGGTAATACGACCGCAGCCATCGGCAAGGGTTTCGCTATAGGCAGTGCCGCTTTTGCAACGGTCAGCCTGATCGTTTCCTATGTTGGAAATTTCACTCCTGCAAACTCGGAAATGATACTGAATATTGCCAACTTTACTGTGGTTGCCGGCGCGATAATCGGCGGTGCCCTGGTGGAATACTTCAGTGCAATTCTGGCGGACAATACGATTGAATCTGCACGGGCAATGGCTGATGAAGGTGACAGACTTTTGTCTGTTCCCGGTGTCATGGAAGGAAAGATTCGCCCGGACTATAACCGTATGATTCAGATGGCAACGCAGGGAGCCCTCCGTAAAATGCTGTTCCCTTCCGTATTGGCAATGCTGATTCCTGTAGTCGGTGGATTTGTTTTTGGTGTTGATTTTGTTGGAGGTTTGCTGATTGGAGCTACGATCGTCGCCATCCCGCGCGCCATCTTCATGGGAAATTCCGGTGGAGCGTTTGATAATGCGAAAAAGTACATCGAATCCGGATCTCTGGAAGGATACGGCAAAGGAACGGCAGCGCATAAATCAGCGGTTACCGGCGATACTGTCGGCGATACACGCAAGGATGTCGTCGGTGTTGCACTTGATATCTTTATCAAGACAATGTCAACAGTCGCTAATACAATGGTCAACATTTTCCGAAACTTCACGCTTATCCGATAACATTTCGGCGAGATGAATTATTTCCGCTGTTCTGTTTTCAAAATCAAACTGACTTTTGACCCTTTCGCCGTCGCAGTATGCCTGATACCGGCAGATTGCGGCGGCTGTTTTGTTCTTAGTTTTGGATTACTGTTTCAACCGGACAGTGTGGATCACATTGTCGGCAACTGGGAGTTCTGCGAATACTGCTGTCCGAACAGTTCATTTTTTATGAATACACGTTGATAAGGCAGATTTCAATTTGTTGACGTTCGGAATTAAACAAGGTCTGAAAGTTTTAAATACTTTCAGACCAATAATTATGCATTCCAAGATTTCTTTGAGACAAATAAATCTTTATTGCTTAACTCATGTAAGTCTCAGTTTTCTTCTTGCTTATTGCATCATTATGCATAATGCAGGCATATGCCAAAACGAGCATGCTTTACAGTTGGAATGAAATGTTACTTCAGCAGAGGCAGCAGGGATGTGCCGATAGTGTTTTCGGGCATGGGCACGCTGAAGTTGTCGGCGATTGTAGCACCTATAACGGCGAAGGTTTCCTGCTCAGGCAAAGGGCCAAAACCGGTCATGGATGGTGAATAGGCTAAGAAAGGAACCTTTTCCCGCGTATGGTCAGTGCCTGTATAGGTTGGATCATTGCCGTGGTCAGCTGTGAGTATCAGCAGATCATTTTCTTTGAGCAAAGGCATCAGTTCACCTAATTTGACATCAAATTTCTCAATCTCTTCACCATATCCTTTCGGATTTCTGCGGTGCCCCCAAAGAGCATCAAAGTCCACCAGATTAACAAAGCACAAGCCGCAAAAGTCGGTATGGGCAATGTCTATGGTTTGTTCCATGCCGTTAACCGAGCTTTGGGATTTGTAGGCAGCGGTGATTCCCTCACCATCGAAAATGTCCTTAATCTTGCCCACTGAAATCACGTCAAAGCCGTTATCTTTAAGGGCGTTCAAAACTGTCGGTCCAAAGGGTTTAAGTGCGTAATCGTGGCGGTTGCTGGTACGGCGAAATTCGCCCCGCTTTTTTCCAACATATGGGCGGGCGATAACACGACCCACCTTCCATTCATCACGTAAGGTAAGTTCACGGGCAATTTCGCAGCAGCGGTATAGCTCCTGCAGGCCGAAGGTTTCCTCGTGACCACAGATTTGCAATACCGAATCAGCCGATGTATAAACAATCATAGCGCCGGTGGCGATTTGTTCTTCGCCAAGCTCGTCAATGATTTCTGTACCCGAAGCGCTCTTGTTGCCAATGACACGGTGGCCTGTGCGGGCTTCCAGTTCGGCAATTAACTCCGGCGGGAATCCGGTTTCAGTAAAAGTTTTAAATGGCGTATCCACCCGCAGACCCATCATTTCCCAGTGACCGGTCATTGTATCCTTGCCGTTGCTTATTTCATTAAGTGCACAATAGTAGCCCAGCGGACGCTTTACAGGTGGCACATTGGTGAGTGAATGCAAATTGGCTATGCCTAACTTTTGCAGATTAGGAATATTTAGTCCGCCAACAGCCTCAGCAATATGGCCGAGAGTATCTACGCCTATATCACCATAATCAGGAGAATCATCCATAGCGCCAATACCCATTGAATCGAGAACAATGGTAAAAATACGTCTATATTTTTTCATAGCAAGCCTTCCCCTAAAAAGTAAACTTTTCATTATTTATATCTTCCTGCGCTCTTGCCATGGTAAAGTAAAGCAAAAATCTGATAATAAAAAATTAATACAAGCCATCCGCAGGTTGGGATTTCATAAGTTTTACCAGCCGACTGGTGCCCAGACGGTCGGCACCCAGCTCGATAAATTTCCCGGCGTCATTAAAATTGGCAATGCCACCGGCAGCCTTAATTTTGACATTGGGTCCAACGTGTTCAGCAAATAAGGCAACATCCTCAAAGGTAGCGCCGGCATTGGAAAACCCCGTGCTGGTTTTAATATAGTCTGCCCCGGATTCGGTCACCAAATTACACATAACGATCTTTTCTTCTTCGGTGAGCAGACAGGTTTCAATAATAACCTTCAGGATGCGTTCACCGCAGGCTTGCTTAATGGCTTTAATTTCTTCCAGCACATAGTCGTATTCTTTGTTTTTCAGGGCACCTATATTGATTACCATATCAATTTCATCAGCGCCGTTAGCGATGGCATCTTTGGTTTCAAAAACTTTGGCGGCAGTGGTCATGTTGCCATTAGGAAAACCTATAACGGTGCAGATGGCCATGCGTTCACCCACATATTCTTTAGCACGGGCCACATAGCAGGGTGGGATACACACCGAAGCCGTTTTATATTTGACGGCATCGTCACAAAGGGCCATGATTTCCGGCCAGGTGGCGGTTTGCTGCAATAATGTGTGATCTACACGGGACAATATGTCTTGTTTATTCATTAAATTGCCTTCTTTCTCGCCGGCTGAGTTTTCCGGCGTAAATTTCTGTGTTTGGTTATTAATATCCAGGATAGCATGATATAGGATATCCCGGATATTAATGATTTTATGCTTATTTATCCAAATTCTTTGGGCCAAAGCCCATGGGAAGAATCTGCTCCAGTGTATATACTACATAATGTTCCGGATCTTTTGCAAGTATCACTTCAAAGATTTTGGGATCACAAAATTCCATCATTACCTGACGGCACACTCCACAGGGAGCACACAAATCCAGACTGTCCGATCCTGCCGGACCGCCGACAATGGCGATGGTGGTAAACTCCGTGACGCCTTCGCTGACTGCTTTAAAGAAGGCGGTACGTTCAGCACAGTTACCGGGGGTGAAGGCGGCATTTTCTATATTGCAGCCTGTATACAGCCTTCCGTCTTTGGATAGCAGTGCCGCACCTACCGCAAAATGTGAATATGGGGAATAGGAATTCTTACGCGCAGTTAAAGCATGAGAGATCAGTTCAGACCGAGTCATATTCATTTCCTTTCTAAAAGCTTTCGGGAAAGGCCACTCCTCCGGCAAGCGTGCGGCGGAGTATGTGGCCCCGTTTATTTCTGTTTTACGTATGGCTTACCGCTGGCAGCAGGTACGCGGGATTTACCGACAAACAATACCAGCGTGATGATTGTAACGACATAAGGAATCATGGAAATAAGGTTAGGGCTGATAATATTGCTCGAACCCAGCAAAACTTTTAAGCCATTGCACAATCCGAACAGCAGGCAGGCCCTCATGGCTCCCTGAGGTGTGAATTTGCCAAAGATAACAGCGGCGATGGCGATGAAGCCCTGACCAACTATGACAGAAGGACGGAACTGGCTGACGGTACACAAGGTAACATAGGCACCACCCAGCCCTGCCAGAAATCCGGAAGCAATCACTGCAATGTAGCGGGTGCGTATGACGTTGATACCCTGGGTTTCGCAAGCCTTGGGATGTTCACCGACGGCTCTGAGATGCATGCCGAACCTGGTCCTGTAGATAATAAACCAGACGATGGCCACTGCGACAAAAGCCAGATAAGTAGCAACATAAGTATTGAAAACATTGTTCCCAAAACTACCTACTTTAAAAACACCGTTGAACAGTTTTGGCAGCTTTTGAGCAGTATCAAGCGGAGGAGTATCTGAGGATTGATCAAAGAGTGCTTTGCATACAAAGATAGCCACGCCGGGTGCCAGAAAGTTAATAGCGGTACCGGAGATAGTCTGGTCGGCGCCAAATGAAACGCAGGCAATGGCATGAATCAGTCCGAAAAGCGCACCTACCAGCCCCCCGCATAAAAAGGCCAGCCAGGCATTGCTGGTGAAATGTGCAACTGCCGCACCTACAAAAGCACCGATGGTCATCATGCCTTCAATACCAATGTTAACAACACCACTGCGTTCCGAAAAAGTGGAACCCAATGCAGCATAAAGCAAAGGAGGTGTAGCTATCAGTGTGGCGTTAATAATCAAGCCCAGGTTTTTAATAAGTTCTTGCATTTATTTGCCCTCCTTCTTTTGCAGCCTTTTTGTTATTAAATAGCGGAATACATGCGATATGGCGATAAAGAGCACAATTGTGCCCATTATGATGTCTATGACTTCGGTGGGAGCGTCAATGAGATTGAGCTTGGAACCACCGTATTTCATGGCACCGTAAAACAATCCTGCAAAAATACAGCCAATGGGGTGGGAACTTGCAATCAGCGCGACGGTGATTCCCTGGAAGCCGTAGCCCTCCTGACCGGCAAACTGGCTGATGCGCATTGAGTTACCCATTAGTTGTACAGCTCCGCCTAAAGCAGCCAGGGCGCCCGACAGGCTCATGGCGATATACATCGTCCTGTTGGAATTAATACCGCCATACCTGGCAGCATGGGGATTGAGACCAACGGCCAGTACCCGGTAGCCAAGAGTAGTTTTTGTAAGGATGAACCATATGGCAACTGCTGCAATAATTGCAAGGAAAATACCATAATTTGCTTTATCGTTCTTGAGTATATTCTGTACTGACTGGGGCAGCAAAATTCTTGCAGATTCACGAATATCCTTGGAAGCTTCGCCACCGCCTGCCTTGTGAATGCTTTCAGTGTTGACAATATAGTTTGAGAGGTAAAAGGCGATCCAGTTGAACATAATGAAGGACAAAACTTCATTGATGCCGAACCGGACCCGCAAAACTGCCACCAGGAAGCTCCAAATCATACCGGCGGCAAAAGCGGCCAGAATGCATAATGTGACGTGCAATAAAGGAGGCAAGTCCACCAGGATGCCAACACACAGAGCAGCCAGCGAACCTACGACAAACTGCCCTTCAGCACCGATATTGAAAACGCCCATCTTGTAAGAAAAGGCCACGCTCAATCCTGTAAATATAAGCGGGGTTGCATAGATTACTGACCAAATGAGATACTTGGGGCGGCTGAACACGCTGCTGAAAAGCTTCATATATGCCTCAAAGGGGCTGAAGCCGGCCGACCAAAGAAAAATTCCACCAACAACAAATCCGAAGAAAATAGCGATAATGGTATATAGAGCATTTTGCTGAAGCAGGTTATTCGTAGAATTTTTCACAATGTTTTGGGTGGTCTCGTTATTCTGATTATTCTTGTGTTTCATGATTGCCTCCTCCTGCCATCATTAGTCCCAGGACTTTTTCATCGGCCTGTTCGCCTGTCACACTGCCTACGATTCTGCCATTGTGAATAACTTCAATTCTGTCGGACAGGCTCATGATTTCATCCAGTTCGAAGGATACCAGCAATACGGCTTTATTCTTATTACGCTGCTCCACAATATAACGGTGAACAAATTCAATGGCTCCAACATCCAAACCGCGAGTGGGATTGACTGCGATAAGCAAATCCTTATCATTGGTAACCTCACGGGCAATGATGATCTTCTGCTGGTTACCGCCGGACAGCTTGCCTGCCTCTTTGATGCCGCCGTCAGCACCACGGATATCAAATTTGTCCACAAGTTCCGCTGCATGCTGAAAAATGGCATCTTTTTTTAAAATGCCATGTTTGGAGAAGGGCGGGCGTTCATAGTTTTGCAGCACCAGGTTGTAAGCTACCGAATAATCCAGTACAAGTCCGTGTTTCTGCCGATCAGCCGGTATACTGGATACGCCGTTATCAAACAGCTTGTGGGCATCAGCATTGAGCAAATCCTTGCCTTCTATGATAACTTTGCCGGATTCGCCTTTCCGTAAACCGGTTAAAATTTCCACCAGTTCGGTCTGACCGTTGCCGTCTACGCCGGCCAGGCCCACGATTTCACCACGGCGTACTTTGAGGTTTAAGCCCTTTAATACTTCCACACCACGGTAATCCCTGGCGTGAAGGTCCTGTACGTCAATAATAACTTCACCGGGCTCTATAGGCTTTTTGTCCACTTTAAACTGAACATCGCGGCCAACCATCATGGAAGCCAGTTCGTGTTCACTGACTGCTTGCACATCAACGGTATCGATATATTTACCCTGGCGAATGATGGTGCACTTGTCGGCCGCTGCTTTAATTTCCTTTAGTTTATGAGTAATTAACAAGACGGTTTTACCGTCAGCTGTAAGGTTGTGGATGATGTCGATCAGTTCTTCGATTTCCTGTGGGGTAAGAGAGGAGGTTGGCTCGTCGAGGATAAGGATGTTCGCGCCCCGGTACAGCACTTTGAGGATTTCCACACGTTGCTGCATTCCTACCGAAATGTCTTCGATTTTTGCGTCGGGATCCACATGCATGCCATAGCGCTCGGACAGCTCCAATACTTGCCGGCGTGCCTTTTTGATGTCCACCGTAATACCATTGGTGGGTTCCATTCCGAGGATAATGTTTTCGGTAACGGTGAAAGGCTCCACCAGCATGAAGTGCTGATGTACCATGCCGATGCCAAGTTCAATGGCCTGGCGCGGACTTTCGATATGCACAGGGGAACCAAAGATGGAAATGCTGCCGGATGTTGGTTTATACAGCCCGTACAATATGTTCATCAGTGTACTTTTTCCGGCACCATTTTCGCCAAGAATAGCGTGAACCTCACCTTTATGGACGGTTAGGCTGATATGGTCATTAGCCACAAAATTACCGAACTTCTTAACAATGTCGGTCATTTGGACGGCAACCACGTTAGGATCAATATGGCTTGTTTTTTCCAAATCGGTTTTTCCTCCTTAATGTATTAGTCTTGCGGAAAGTAAGCGATGTACAGATTATCTGTGATTTAAGTAATAATAATATCTTTAAATCCTTTGGCTGTAAGAAGTTCAGCGTAATAATTCATTTGATCGCTTGTCGGGATTTGCAGAGTATTTGCATATTGTGTTCTGACTCCCATCGGACGGTAGGATATAAGCTTATATCGAATGGGCCGGACGGATAAATATGGACTAAGCATCCCGGCGGTTTGTATGATTGTCCGTTCTGCATCGAAAAGGCCGGGAGAAACTACAGTGCGTACTTCATACAGCTTGCCTTCTCTGGCAAGAAAACATGCATTTTTTAAGACAATCCGGTTGTCCCGCCCGGTTACCCGCTTGTGTTCCTCGGAATCAAATGCTTTTATGTCAAGCATCACGCCGTCGGTCACAGCCAACAAATCAGGGCAATGTTCAAAATCCAGGGTTCCGTTGGAATCAATTAGAGTTGAAAGGCCATGAGACTGCGCCAGGGTAAACAGTTCGGTTAAAAATTCCGGATACAGCGTACATTCTCCGCCGGATACTGTGATACCACGAATAAAGGGAATTTGTTTTTGCACTGCGTGCCAAACCTCATCCGCTGTCATATCGGTGGATTTTGGGCTGCTGCCATGTGGGCAGGCGCGGATGCAGGTATCACAGTTAACGCATTTGGTAGGATCATAATGAATCAGGTTGTTTTCAAAGCTCAATGCTCCTGTGGGGCATGAGCAGGCGCATGCCCCGCAGTGTATACATTTAGCCCGTGTTTCCGGGTTATGGCAATACAAACAGTTCATATTGCAGCCCTGCAGAAAGATGGCAGTACGGTTACCAGGCCCGTCGACAACGCTGAAGGGTATGATTTTATTAACTGTGGCAACCATAATTAACGTACCTTTCTTTCCAGAACCTTTCCATTTATGACGGCGCCCATTCCAAGTGCGGTGGTATCATGAATAACGTTTTGACCTTTCATAAGCTTTTCAATTTCAGATCGTTTGACAAGATAACCCGTTATACGGATTACGTCGCTGTTTTTCCCATAGAATGACAGATAACGCAATTCTTTACGGAAGGAACCTTTGACAATGTCCAGAACATATTCGGGATTTTGATGAACTGTAACATCAATAGGGAAAATGTCACCTGTTCCGGATGGGAAATATTTGTGGAAATGATTGAGTACCAAAAGGTGATCAATCATTTCATCGGGTTCCTCACCGATGGGAATACGAGTGCCCGGAGAAATATTCTGATCATCCGAAAGTCCTACCTGCGCATGCAGCAGATAGTGACCTCCGGTTACTTCACAGTATGGGCTTTGGTGTTGTTCATTGAAATCATTAATTTGCTTTATGATGGATTCACCAAGCTTTGTGGCATATTCGTCATGGCCAAAGCGACCTGGACGGCCTTCTTTTTCAAGCAGGATGTTGACACATTCAGCCAGGCCTACCAGGCCAAACATGGCAGTGAACCGCTCACGGTGGATAAAACCTTCCCTGGCCAAAAAGTTGTTTTCAAAGAAGCCGCTTTCTTCGACTTCAAAACGTACGCGGGTGTCCATGTATCGTGCCATGATGTCCATGACATAGGGCAGTTGATTGGATTTGAAATCTTCAATTCCGCCGGCGCGTTTTGCAATGTTGCCGAGAATCAGGCGGCACAGGGTATATGAGCCACCACCCAGCGGCAGTCCGTTATAACAGCTTGCAATGACGTAATCCTCGCCGAGTTCCTGCACAAACATGCGGTGGTTGGCAAAGCTGGGCTTGGCCGCACGCAATGCCGTTTTTATAGCCAGAATGGCGAAGTCGTCATCTGTCACGCCTTCTTCATATTTCAACGTCAGATTAGGCACCTCATGCTCCAGTTCTGCTTCAACTTCCATCAGAAGACGTCCTGCCCTGGTAGGCTTGGGACCAATATTTGCATGGGAGAAGGAATCCAGAATGGTGCGCTCAACATGCAGTAAAAAGCCCCGTAAAAGTTTTTTTGCCGTAGCGTCATCTACTTCCTGTACAAAGGGTTCCAGCAGCGTATCCAACTGCCCGAGATATACCGGGAAGTTGGTCACGCTGGGTACATGTTTGTAAAAAATCAGCAAACAATTAAGCGCTTCATACAAGTCGGTAGGAGGCTGCAGTTGTAAAAATTTGCAGCCTTCCTTTATGAGTTTGGCGTAGTCAGGGATGATATATCTCGGACGAAGCGGAGCGTGTCCCTCATTTAGATCGCAGATGCATTTACGATCCAAGGGGACATTCATCAGCTCGTCAAGTCCTTCCGGCAAGTCCAATACTTCAAGCAGAGAATCGGCAGCATTGGCCATTGAAGCAACCTTTTGCTCATGCGTAAGTGTCGGACTTTTGATAATATCCAATATTTTATCCCGTGTTTCATTTACACGTTGCATAGAAATATCTCTCATTAATATCATCCCTTCTCAAGGCAGTAAATTGTATGAAATTTAGTTAAATCATTAAAATTAGTCGTCTAATTCGTAGATGTTTCCGTATTTGGCTTCGAAGGCATCCTTGGTCTTCGGAACATCGATTTTACCATTGATGATGTCCTGTTTAGCCTTATTTACATATTCAAGCACATCGGCCGGCAGGTTGGTGGTGGTAGGAGCAATGTCCACACCTGCTGATTTCAGGTCATAAGTGATAACTCCGGATTTAACATTGCCATCAACTACGGCTTTGGCAATTTCGTAGCAGGCATTGTCAACACGCTTCATAGCAGAGGTCAGAATGGTGTTCGGAGCAAGCGGAGACTGGTCGCTGTCTACACCGATAGCCCATATTCCTGCATCCTTACATCCTTCGATTACGCCCAGACCTGTGCCGCCTGCCGCATGGAATATTACGTCAGCACCGTTGGTGACCATCGTGGTAGCTGCAGATTTACCGGTTTCGGTGCTGCCGAAGGAGTTTGCGTTGAACTGCAGGATGGTAGCGTTAGGGTTGGCATCCTTCACGCCGGCAAGATAACCGTAACCGAACTCATTCATGGTCTGGCTGACCATACCGATAACAAAGCCTACTTTATTGGTCTTTGTCATTTTACCGGCGACAAGACCAACGAGATAGGAAGCCTGGCTCTGTTCGAACATCAGACAGGTAACATTGGGTAAATCAATCGAAGCGTCGTCGATGATGGCGAACTTCTGATTGGGGTTAGCCTGGGCTGCTTTCTTGGTGGCATCGGCCAGCATGTATCCTACACAGATGATGAGATCATAGTTTTCATCGACGAAAGCCTCAATGTTAGGTGCATAGTCGGCATCTGTTTTAGATTCTGCATAGCGAACTTCTATGCCCAGCTCTTTTTGAGCACGCTGCAGACCTTCCCAGGCCGACTGGTTGAAAGAACCATCGTTTACACCGCCAATGTCGGTAACCATACCGATCTTAATCTTCTTGCCACCGGTTGGGGTGCTGCCATTGGTGTTGTCTTTGTTGCCTGTGTCTGGTTTTTTTCCGCCACATGCGGCTAAGGAAAAGATCATAATTACTGATAATAAAACTGCTAATAATTTTTTCATAATTACTCTCCTTTATATTTAATTTAATAATAATATCTAAGTGTATTAAATAAATTATTCCCAGCGCGGCTTCGCTTATATTTGTGAAGCCAGGCCGGTGTTCCTGATCTGACAGCTCCGTATCTTTGTAAATTTGGTCAGAAACAGGATACACAAAGCATTTTTCCCTATATTGGCTGTATTCATGTATAATGCTTACGCATTTTGATACATAATACGCACATGCTCTTCCGTTTGAACATTTGATCCCTTTTTTCTGCGACGCGTCAATGGCCTTTTGCATCAGCGGATAGCTGTATGTAATTAAATAGATGCTTCCTCCTTTCTTTCTGTTTGATCCTCACGATCATGATTGTCCTCCTTATGCAAAATTATTGGGGAAAATTACAGAATTCTTTTGTAAATTAAATTTGGCACGTGAAAAGTTTCCAAGAGAACTTAACTTTAGACATTAGTTCACTTCGGACATAATTCACTTTGCGAATATAGTTCCTTTTGAGAACCTGTAGTCCGCTTGCCAGGACGAGACCAGCATTGCTGCAAAATTTCACAAAAATGTCACAGGCATTTTCGTGAATTTTGGAAAAGCTCTTTTCAGGCGGGTGTACAGCGAACCTGTGTTGAAAAGTAACCCACGGTTTCTTTGGTAGGTTTTGCAGCATAAATTTATAAAAGAACACTGTAAAATTCAGTAAATATAAATTTCCCATAAGAATTTTAGCATAAAACGTCGGAAAATACAACATTATGTCATAATGCGCGGATTAACGAAACTTAGCTTAGATATGAAAACATAATATTTCCTGCCTTTGCTTAATTGTCCAAATACGACACAGTTCTTTTTTATTTTCTACCTTTTTGTTCAATAGTAGGATTTATTAATATTAAAGTTCGAGTACGAACAACTGTAGCTGCAGCTATACCTGACCTTAAGCTTTAGTCAGGGTTTTATTCAGCTGTTATGGGCGTTTTACGCCAGTTAGATTGGCTATTAAAATGGAAAGAGCAATGTAAAGTGATGAACAAGCTATATAGAAGCAGATTATCGGAGGAATATTTCGGTTGGGAAAAGCAACCAAGTGTTATATAATTATGGGTAAATGTTACAGGCGGTTGAATAAAGCTGCCTGGGGGAATTGAAATAAACGGGAAGGGTGATATAAATGTCATTGTTCAGTGTAACAGATCGAAAAAATGTTATGGATTACATAATATCCTTCACTGAACATAACGAGCATATTGTAGCACTTGTTGCTGTTGGCTCGGGCTCATATGGTTTTTATGATGATTTATCCGATTTGGATTTTGTGATAGCGATTGACAGTGATGAAAACATGGAAACGGTTATGGAATATGTCCGGTCACAGCTTAGCAAACGCCTGAACTTCATATACTTTAAGCAAATTCCCCCAAAAAGGCTCCAGGTATATTTGGTGGATAATTATCTTGAGATTGACATTGGTTATGGTACCTACACCAGCGCGGCTGCTATCCGGAAGCATTGGAAAGTGCTATTTGATAAATCAGGAACGGTGGATAAAGCTATGCAATCCTCTTGGGAGAAAAAAGAAATGGCGTCCAAAGCAAATGAATTTGACAAAAAGCTTGCGGAGTGTTCAGATTCAGTCTGGCATAATCTGATGTTATCCGCTGTTGCATTAAAACGCAGGCAGTATTGGCGGGCATATACAGAACTTGAGATTGCGAGAAAATGGCTTATTGAGCTGCTTTGCTGCCGGTACTCTCTTGATACTGACAGGAACAGAGAAGTGGATAAACTCCCCGAAGCTGAACTAGCTATCCTCGAAAAAACACTTGTTTCAGGTTTAACACAAGATGCACTTTGGCGTAGCCTTGATGTGCTTACAGATGCTATTTATACCGAACTTGAACGCTATGGTGAACGGGCGTGTATTATAGTAAACCGCCAGCAGGTAAATAATTATATAAATGCGTGCAGGGATTTGTAAGATGCCACATTAATTAAAAATATAGGATGAAATCCTGCGGACAATCTGTCTTATCAATTGATTGATATAAACATCAACTTCGGTTAATTATGGTAACCCGAGATTATCGTCTGCCCCCGCAAGCCGGAGAAAACCGCCGCTTTAATTGATAAGACTTGTTTAACCATGGGAAATTGTTTGAAGTATGGCGAGCATTACTAAAATTGCCCGTTTTGTAATTATACTTACTAATAAATTTACAAAACAAAGAACTAATCAGATCAGCCAAACCACGAAAGAAGTTAACAATATTTTTTCAGGTAAAGTATAATATAAAATATATCACACAGTTAACCTTAATAATATCAAATTATCAACAAGGTGTTCAAATGCAGAAAGACTGAGAGTTTTAAGAATCTCAGGCCATTATAGCAAAAATTAAATTTAATTCAAATACCAATCATAAACTTAACCCTGATAATCTCTTTAATTTAAAATATTGCGGTAGACGTAAATACGGAGGTATGTGCATGCAGCAGAATATTATATTTGTTATATTGCTTTGTTTTATTCTATTAACATCGGGATGTACGGTATTGGAAAGCGGCAGTTTAAATGAACAGGAGATTGGGGTTGATGATAGTAATGGTAAAGCAATGTTAAATGAGTTGGTTGATCATTATCAAATTGCAGAAGATGAAAGAATGTATTTCAGAAATGATATAGAGAATATACTAAGTCTGTTGAACAGTGAAGGAAAAATACCTTTTTATAAAGAATGTGACAGCGAATACCTTGAAGAGCATGCCAGGGTGATAGAAAGCTGTTTTACCGAAAAATACGTGAATGTTATATTATCTGATGAAAAAACATCCAAAGAAATAAAGCCAATTATAGTTCTTCTCATGGTTGAAGGTATATCACCACCTGATTTTGCCAAAGAAGGCGAGGTTTATTATAAACTCACTTTTTACCAGTCAGTACCTTCTAAATATGAAGTCGAAGATAAAAATGCCATAAGATCGCCTTATGATGGAATAAATACTTATATTATTGGTTTAGAACGTAAGGAAGGAAAATGGAATTCTGTATATTATGGAAACGGGAGTTGAAGCAAAAGCATCGGTAAAAAACCTGTATTTACTGAAAAACCGTTGGTATGTTATGTTAATCAAGAGCAATTATAAGTATATATATAAAAAAGTCTGTGGTAACGAATGGACATTTTATGTTTTGTAAATGTCCATTCGTGTCGAAGTAAGATAGCTTTGAAACGGTTGGAAATACTGATTTTGAGTGATGATGTAATATTTTTGCCTTTTGGTATGTGTTTACGGACACATATCTAAGGGGTACTTTTATATGTATCATACATAAGTACTTTTATGTATTAATTAGTACTAAATAGATTATATATGGTAATATTTGTCAAGGTAAAAAATAATGATTATGTATAATGTTAAAAGACTGAGCTAAAGCACCAATAAACAGTTGATATACTGAGGGTATCCAGTAGTTAACATTAAGGAAAGATTTTATATTAATCATCAGAGACTTTGTAAGTTTTAGTTACAAACGCCGGATAGATAATCATTTATATTCGGTTATCTTATTCGGCGATTTTTATTTTAGGCTCAAAAAGAAGTAACTGATCTTTGTAATCAACCGGTCAGAAACAGGAATAACTCCTTAAGCCGGCATTAAGATGACTGACAGTTATTACTGTGTCAAGCATTTTTGAAAATGTCCTAAAATGATCAAAACATAAGCACCAGAAAATTGGTGCTTTTTAAGTTCATAGCGACATTGATATGACCATGCTGACACCCGCATTTATTCCACGGTTTTCTTG
>ENA-OWPA01000928-OWPA01000928.1-bioreactor-metagenome-genome-assembly--contig:-NODE-928-length-26257-cov-4.828189_pt1 | contig 26257 bp, 25 predicted proteins | sample MGYA00238139_ERZ651803 | MGnify/ENA primary metagenome ERZ651803 (study PRJEB26909, sample SAMN07631231) | bioreactor metagenome | isolation source: Switchgrass digestor | place: USA: Dartmouth... | reverse complement strand
CCACCAGGCCGGTGATCCGCACCTGGAGATTGACCTCTTCCAGCGTCTCACGCACAGCGGCAGCCTCCACCGTTTCATCCCGGTCCATGTAGCCGCCCGGAAAAACCCACAGCCCTCTTCCCGGGTTGATAGCCCGGCGCACCAGGACCACCCGGCCGTCGAGGACCGGAATTGTGCAGGCCGCCACCTTGGGATCCTGATAAAAGATGTAGCCGCAGGCCTGACAGACCAGCCGCTGACGGGTATCGCCGGGGACCGGCTGCAGGCGCAGCCGCCCGCCGCACTGGGGACAGAAGTTCATGTCCCGCACCTCCGTCCTGCCGGAACCGATCATACTCTCATCATAACGCAGAAACCAAAAGGAAGAAACAGCGGCCCCGTCGCTTTACGAACCATATGGACCTGGTTTGTCGTCTATAGGCTAAAGGAGGCAGATGCCATGCTCGACCCCCTCAACCAGCGTCTCTTGGAAGTCCAGGAACAGGTCGATCGCCTGAACCGGCTGGAGGGTCAAATCGCCCGGCTGGAAGCCGACGTCAAGGAACTCTCCGAGCAAGTTGAACAGCTGCAAAAGGTATGTGACCGCGAACAGCGCGACGTGGCCCGGCTGGAGGGTCTCAGCCTGACCGGCCTTTTCTATACCATTCTAGGCAGCAAGGAGGCGCAGCTGGAGCGTGAGCGGCAGGAAGCCCTGGCCGCTGAGCTGAAGCTGCGGGAAGAGAGGCAGCGCCTCAAGGAGATGACGGAGGAGCTGTCGGAACTCCGGCGACAGGCCGAGACCCTGGCCGGCGCCCGGGAAAAGTACAACATGCTGATCGACGCCAAGGAGGCTGCCATCGCCTCCTCCGGGGGTGAGCAAGCGGAAAGGCTTTACTCTCTGAGCCAGCGGATTCAGGCCCTGAGGTGGGAGGCCAAACAGATCCGTGAGGCACAGGAGGCGGCCATGGATGCCGACGCCGCCCTGGCACGGGTGATCAGAGAACTGGAATCGGCTGAGAATTGGGGCGCCTGGGATATGCTGGGCGGCGGTTTCCTATCCACAGCCATCAAACACTCTGCCATCGACGACGCCCAGCGAGCAGCCCACGACGCCCAGCGTGCCCTGGACCGCCTCCGCCGGGAGCTGCAGGATGTAAACGCAGCGCTCCACGTGAACGACGTCTCGCTGGACGGCTTCACCCGTTTTGCCGACTACTTCTTTGACAACCTGATCACAGACTGGGTGGTCCAGAGCCGGATTGGCAGATCCCTCTCCAGCGTCCGTGCCAACCGCGATGCCGTGGCCGACATCCTATCTACCCTGAAGCGCCGGCTGGCGCAGGTGGAGAAGGCAATCGGTGAAGCGGAGCGAGAACGCCAGGCGTTCGTCACTGCGCTGTAAGTCTTTCCGGTTTCCGACAGAGCAGCATCTGAAAGAGCCCGCCGAACCCGGCGGGCTCCTGCTGTTCCACCTGCAGCCCAGTGGCTGCCAAAATCGGGCCCACCTGCCGGTTGATATCGGTGGCGACGAAGTTGGTGACCAGGTTGGCCAGCCGGCGGACCGCCGACGGCGCCTGGTTGTCGGGCAGGAACTTGTCCAGGATCGCCAGGCGGCCGCCGGGCCGCAGCACCCGCTCCGCTTCGCGAATACAGGCATAGGGATCGGGAATGACGGCCAGGATCAAATGCAGGATCACAGCGTCGAAGGAACTGTCCGGGAAGGCAAGGGCCTGGCCGTCCATCACCCGGGCATCCACAGCCATCCCCAGCAGGGCGGCCCGCCGGCGGAGTCGCTCGATCATCGCCGGGGTGATATCCACCGCGGTGACGGCAAGGCCGGCAGGCAGGAGAGGCAGATCCAGTCCGGTGCCTGCCCCCACCAGCAGCACCGACTCCCCGGGGGTGAGCTGCAGCATCGCAATAGAACGGCGCCGCCGGGACTCCAAGGTCCGGGCAGCGACGTCGTAGAAGGGTGCATAGAAGCTGTAGCGCACCCGGTTCCAGCGGTTGGTATTAAGAGGCATCCCCCACCCTCCAGTCAGAAGAAGCGGAGCTGCCGGTGGTTGATGAAGCTCATCCGGTGAATCGGCGAGGGACCGTACGCATCCAGCGCAGCGAAGTGCTCTCTGGAGCCGTAGCCCTTGTGCTGTGCGAACCCGTATTGGGGATAGAGGCGGTCGTACTCCTCCATCATCCGATCGCGGGTCACCTTGGCCAGAATGGAGGCAGCTGCGATGGAGAGTACCTTCCGGTCTCCGCCCACCACACACCGCTGGGCGCCCTGCCACGAGGGAATCTGCTTGTTGCCGTCCACCAGAAGCCAGGGATCGCCGGCGGCCCGCTCCCGCGCCATGGCCAGGGCCCCCTCCACCGCCTGGGCCATGGCCTCAAAGGTGGCGTTGAGAATGTTCACCTCATCGATGCGGCGGTTGTCCACCACGCCCACGGCCCAGCCCAGGGCGATCTCCCGAATCGCCTCGTACGCGGCATCCCGTTTCTTTGGGGTGAGCTTTTTCGAGTCGTTCACCCCAGGCAGTGCCGCACCGGCCGGCAAGATGCAGGCGCCGGCCACCACCGGCCCGGCCAGGGGCCCCCGGCCCGCCTCGTCTACCCCCACCACCATCCAGCCGTGCCGCCAGAGGACCCGCTCCATCCGTAAATCTGCCACGAGGTCTGCACCTTCTTTTGCCACAGGCAGAGTCCAGCGCCCTGCCTGATCAGCGCATAGAGGAAACAGGTACAGATTCGGCATGGAGGCCGCCGGTCCTGTCGAAACCCGGTGGGGTTGTCGTGACGGAGCGGATCAGGGCTCCGCCCTGACCTCCACCTCCTTGGTCTTCCTGAGCCCCAGGTTGTTGTGCCGAATGTCGCTCAGGTCTACCGTCACCCGATGCACCCCCGGCGAGAGTTCGGGAATGGTATAGGTGTTCTGAAACGCCATCGTCTCCGGCCCGTCATCGATCCAGATGTGGATGTGGCCATCCTGAGGCACCTGAAAGTTGGTGGTAAACACCTCGATGGTGATCCCCCTCCCGCTCTGCTCCACCTGAAAGTCCATGGTGGGCTCCGGTCGCTCGTCGCCGCAGCCGCCCAGAAGCAGCGCCGCACACAGGGTTCCACCTGCCAGGAGCCGCTGCATACGCATCTGCCCGCCCCCTCTTCAGGCTGGTCCGCCCTGCCCCTCCGCCATCGACCGGCGCCGGACCAGGGCAAGCGTGGTGGCAGCGCCCATCAGAACGAGCGCAGCACCGTACAGGAAAGCACCCCACGGAAAGGAGCTGCTCTCCACCTGCTTCACCGGCCACCGGTGGAGCGACTCGCCCCTCCCCGCCTGAAGCCCCTGAAGGTCCAGCCGGTACAGGTCGGTCCCCAGCAGCACGTTGATCCGGAGGTCGAAGCGCTGCCCGGCATCCATCGCCGGCAGGTCTGCGCTGTAGCTGCCCGGCGCCTCCTCCGTCAAGGCCAGCGGAATCGCCTCGCGCGTCCCCTGCAGCCGCACCTCCGCAGACACCGTGCCGCCGCCCACGGAAGCGCCGTACGGGTCCACCAGCCGCACCGCCATCCGGCTGTCCTCCAGTAAAAGCTCAGCCGTCAGGTTCATGGTGTGGGCAAGGGCGGAAAGGCCTCCCGCCAGCAGAACCAACAGTGCGGCGGCGCCCATCAGCCAACGCAGCATGGCCAGCCCCCCTCTGCCGCCAGGCCGTTCCTCTTGCATCGCCAGAATTGTAATCCTATTGTGTATACGGCTCAATCAGGCCGCTGTTCGATCTGATGCAGAAAAAGCCGCGGGCCGGAATCGCTTCCGGTCCGCGGCTGGTTCTGCGGCGACCTTTCATATAGAACGCGGAGGTACTCACTCCTCCAGCTGAATCAGTCCCCTCATCTCGTAGACGCATGCCTTGCCGCCCCGGGAGACCGACGAGGCCTGCTTCAGCACTCCCGCCTCAGCACAGGTCTCCGTAATTCCCTCGACCATGGACTGGCAGAGGTGGCAGATGTGCTCCGGGTGGGCTGCGGCCACTTCCTGAAACCCGCAGGTGCGCAGCACCAGGTTGTACGAACCGTCCGGCCGGCGGACAATGTGGGTGGCAACGCCCAATCGCTCCAGCGCCTCGGCACAGGTTTTGAGAATATCCTCCTGCCGGATTTCATCCTTCTCACCCTGCCGGTGAAGCACAGCGCTGCTGGCCTCCTGCCCCAGCCGGTGGCCGAAGGTGCGGCCGATCTGGGCAATCGCCTCCTTGCCGTTCTCTCCCATCAGTGCGAGGGACTGGGTAAGGAGGTCTGCAAGCAGCTGAAAGTCGCGGGCGGGCACGTTCAGCGAGACGGCACTCCCCGAGGGCTCATATACGTAGCCAGGCCTGCCGCCCCGCCCTGTCTTCTCCAAACGGGACGCCAGCAGGCCAATATCTGCGAGTTTTCTCAGGTGCATGCGGGCCACGTTGGGATGAAGGTCAAACTCTCGGGCCGTTTCCGCCGCCGATACGGGATGCGGCGCCGCCAGCACATACTGGTAGATGCGATAACGAGTAGGGTCCGCCAGGACCGCACTCACTTTCTGCGGATCCCTCTCCAAGATAGACCCCCCATCCGAATCTGGAGTGATTCTAAATTAGGCCGTGACGTTTGGCTTGGCCCCGACGTCATAACCAACAGGAAAGCTGAACGAGCGGCCCTGCTCCTGGATTCCACTATTGACACAGTGCAAATGTGGTCCATACAATGGAACCGATCGAGAGAAGACTTGCGATTGCTTCCAGTTCATTTTACACTATAGCCACAGTGCAAAACAAGGGACGGGTGGAATGGAAAACGCCTTTCACCCGCAGTGCCGCCAGGCAGCTTCAAGGAACGAAACGCACCGTTTTGAAGGGGAAAGGAGCAAGAGCAGCGTGAGTACAAACGCCTCTCTTATCGTTAAAGATCTGCGGGTGAGCATCGACGAGAAGCCCATTCTGAAGGGCGTTAACCTCGAAGTAAAACCGGGCGAAATCCACGCCATCATGGGTCCCAACGGCGCAGGCAAGACCACGCTGGGCTTCTCTTTGATGGGCCATCCCCGCTACCAGGTCACCGGCGGTTCGGTGCAGTTCGGGGATGAAGACCTGCTTTCCATGGATGTCAGCGAGCGGGCCAAGGCTGGCCTCTTCCTCGCTTTCCAATATCCTTTTGAAGTCTCCGGCGTCACCGTCTCCAACTTCCTCCGCCAGGCTGTAAGCGCCGTCAGGGGCGAAGAGGTCTCCGTATGGGACTTCCAGGAGCAGCTGGCCGAGAAGATGCAGCTGCTGGAGATGGATGAATCCTTCGCCTCCCGCTACCTGAACGAGGGCTTCTCGGGCGGCGAGAAGAAGCGGAACGAAATGCTGCAGATGACGCTGCTCAATCCGAAGATCGCCATTCTGGACGAGACGGATTCGGGCCTCGACATCGACGCCCTGAAGGTGGTGGCCAAGGCCGTCAACAGCCTCCGGGGGCCTGACTTCTCCGCCATCATCATCACCCACTACCATCGCATCCTGGATCACATCAAGCCGGACATCGTTCATGTGATGATGGACGGCCGCATCGTAAAGACCGGCGGTCCTGAGCTGGCGCTGGAGATCGAGAAGAAGGGCTACGACTGGATCAAGGCCGAGGTCGGCCTTGCCGGCGAAGTGGCTGAAGCCCAGGGGGTGAACTAACCGTGCCGACGGCAACCGAGCCTGCCTTCCTGGCCCAGCGGCGGCAGAAGGCGGCAGAGCTGGCAGCCAACCTCTCCCTCCCCTCCCGGACGGAAGAGGACTGGCGGCGCACCTCCCTGGAAGGCCTTGATGTGGACGCCTACAAGCCCGTGCCGGCCCGGGTTACCCTGAAGGGCAGTGTGCCGGAAGGCGTCATCTTTACCGACATCCTCACGGCAGCCACCCAGTATCCTGACCTGGTAAGCCGCCACCTGGGCAGCCTCTACGCCATGGACCAGAACAAGTTGAGCGCCTCGCAGGCGGCCCACCTCACCGGCGGCCTCTTCCTCTACGTGCCTCGCAACACCAAAGTGGAGGAGCCGCTGCAGGTAGTCTATGAAGCAGAGGACGGCGAGGCGCAGTACCTGCACACCCTGGTGGTGGCGGAAGAGAACGCTGCCGTCACCCTGCTGGAGCGTTTCGCCGGCACCGGCGACTATCTCCATGTCGGTGTGGTGGAGGTCATCGCTCAAGACGGCGCAAACGTCCGGTACGGCTACCTGCAGAATCAATCGCAGGACGCCTGGACCTTTACCGCACGCCGGGCACGCACCGGCCGCGACGCCACTGTGGAATGGGTTGGCGGCGAGTTCGGCGGCCGGCTGGTCCGCAGCGAACTGTTCACCGATGTGGTCGGAGTGGGCGCCAACTCCACTGTAAAGGTGGTTTTCGGCGCCGCCGGCACCCAGCACATGAACATCGTCGCTTCGGAGGTGCACACCGCCTCCAACAGCGTTTCCGATATCCTGGGTCGGGGCGTGCTGAACGGCCGGGCTCACACCGTGTTCTGGGGCAACGGCCAAATTGAACACGGCGCCAAGAACGCCGCGACCTACCAGCGGCAGCAGGCCCTGGTGCTCTCCGAGAAGGCCCGGGCCGACTCCATCCCGGCCCTCATCATCAACGAGACCGAAGTGGAGCGGGCAGGCCATGCGTCCACAGTAGGCAAACTGGACGAAGAGCAGCTCTTCTACCTGATGGCCCGGGGCCTTACCCGGGAGCAGGCCGTCAACATGCTGGTGATGGCGTTCCTGAGCCCCGTGCTTGATCAGATTCCTGTGGAGGAGCTGCGGGACGAGATGTCTCGCCTGATGGCGGAGAAGGTGGTGGGCTGATGGCGCTGGATGTGGCACGAATCCGCCAGGACTTTCCCATTCTGCATCAAGAGATGAACGGCCACCCGCTGGTCTATCTTGATAATGCAGCCACGACCCAGAAGCCCCGCCAGGTGATTCAGGCCTTGGTGGACTACTACGAGGGCTACAACGCCAACGTCCACCGGGGCATTCACACCCTGGCGGAACGGGCCACCGAGGCGTACGAAGGCGCCCGGGAAAAGGTCGCCCGGCTCATCGGCTCTCCCTCTCCCAACCAGGTGGTCTTCACCCGCAACGGCACCGAAGGGATGAACATGGTGGCCTACGGCTGGGCCCGCCGCCGCCTGAAGCCCGGCGACGTGATCGTGACCACCGCCATGGAGCACCATTCCAACCTGGTGCCCTGGCAGCAGACGGCCCTGGAAACCGGCGCCACCCTGAAGTACGTCGACTTGCTGCCGGACGGCACCCTCAACCAGGAGAGCTACGACCGGCTGCTTTCTGAAGGGAACGTCAAGATTGTGGCTTTCTCCGCCGCCTCCAACGTCCTGGGCACCCTGAACCCCGTGGAGGAGATGGTGGCCAAGGCCCACCAGGTCGGAGCCAAGGTGATGGTGGACGCCGTACAGGCGGTGCCCCATATGCCTGTGGACGTGACCCGGTGGGATGCGGACTGGATCAGCGCTTCGGGCCACAAGATGCTGGCCCCCACCGGCACTGGCTTCCTCTGGGGCAAGCTGGAACTGCTGGACGAGATGGAGCCCACCTACTTCGGCGGTTCCATGATCTCGGAGGTCCATCTGAGCGGGGCCGCCTGGGCAGAGTGCCCCGCCAAGTTCGAGGCCGGCACCCCCAATATCGCCGATTTCATCGCATTTGGGGCTGCTGTGGACTACCTGACCGCCCTGGGCATGGAGAATGTCCACGAGCATGAGCAGGCCCTGACGGAATACGCCTGGGAGAAGTTGAGCAATATCGAAGGAGTTCGCCTCTTCGGTCCCCGCCAGCCCCGGGCGGGCCTGATCAGCTTCGATGTGGCGGGCATCCACCCCCACGACGTGTCGGCCGTCCTGAATGCAGACGGCATCGCCATCCGGGTGGGCCACCACTGCGCCCAGCCTCTGATGGAGATCCTGGATGTGCCCGCCACCAACCGGGCCAGCTTCTATATCTACAACACCACCGAAGAGATCGACCGTCTGGTCGAGGCTGTAGAGCACGCAAAGGAGTTCTTCGGCTATGTCGCTTGAGGGTCAGCATCCTGCGAAGTTGGACGCACTGTACCAGCAGGTAATTCTGGACCACTACCGGCGCCCCCGGAACAAGGGCGCCGTTGAGAACCCCGTGGTGAAGAAGCACCTCCACAACCCCACCTGTGGTGACGATCTGGAGGTGCAGGTCAGCCTGGGGTCAGACGGGAAGATCGATGCCGTACGGTGGCAGGGCCGGGGCTGCTCCATCTCGATGGCCAGCGCCTCCATGATGTCGCAGGCGCTGAAGGGCAAGACCCTGGCTGAAGCTGAAGAGATGATGCAGACGTTTTACGCCATGATGCGGGCGGAGCCCGGCAACTACAAGCCCTTGGGCGAAATCCAGGCGCTGCAGGGAGTCAGCAAGTTCCCGGTGCGCATCAAGTGCGCCACGCTGGCGTGGAAGTGCCTGGAGCAGGGCTTACGAGAAAAAGAGGGAGGGTCGGGCGATGGTCACCAGCGCACGTGAAATCGTCGGTGAATATCAATACGGCTTTCATGACCCGGAAAACTACGTTTTCAAGTCGGAGAAGGGGCTTACCCGGGAAATCGTCGAGTCCATCTCCCGTTTCAAGAACGAACCCGAGTGGATGCGGAACATCCGGCTGAAGGCGCTTCAGGTCTTTGATTCCAAGCCGATGCCCACCTGGGGGGCAGATTTGAGCGGCGTCAACTTCCAGGACATCCACTACTTCGTCCGGGCCACCGAGAAGCAGGGCCGCAGTTGGGATGAAGTGCCCGAGGGCATTAAGAACACCTTCGACAGGCTGGGCATCCCTGAAGCGGAGCGGAAGTTCCTGGCCGGCGTGTCGGCCCAGTACGAGTCTGAGGTGGTCTACCACAACATCCGCGAGGACCTGGCCAAGCAGGGCGTCCTGTTCATGGACATGGACAGCGCCGTCCGGGAGCACCCCGATATCGTGCGGGAGTACTTCGGCACCGTCGTGCCGATGACCGATAACAAGTTTGCGGCCCTCAACACCGCTGTCTGGTCCGGCGGCACCTTCATCTACGTGCCCCCCGGGGTGCATGTGCAGATTCCGCTGCAGGCCTACTTCCGGATCAACACCCAGAATATGGGCCAGTTCGAGCGGACCCTGATTATCGTGGACGAGGGCGCCAACGTCCACTACGTGGAGGGCTGCACCGCCCCGATCTACAGCACAGACTCGCTGCACGCCGCTGTGGTGGAGATCATCGTGAAGAAGGGCGGCCGCTGCCGCTACACCACCATCCAGAACTGGTCCACCAACGTCTTTAACCTGGTCACCAAGCGGGCGGTGGCCTACGAGGACGCCGTCATGGAGTGGATCGACGGCAACATCGGCTCCAAGGTGAACATGAAGTACCCCGCCGTCATCCTGAAGGGTCCCCGGGCCCGGGGCGAGGTAATCTCCATCGCCGTAGCCAGCAAGGGGCAGGTCCAGGATGCCGGTGCGAAGATGATTCACCTGGCGCCCGACACCACCTCGCGGATCACCTCCAAGTCCATCTCCCGGGATGGCGGCAACGCCACCTACCGGGGCCAGGTGGTGGTGGATCCCAAGGCAGAGGGCGCACGGGTGAAGGTGGAGTGCGATGCGCTCCTCTTTGACGACGGCTCCAAGTCCCACACCATCCCCCACATGGACATCAAGAACCAGAACGTCACCATCGAGCATGAGGCCACCGTCTCCAGGGTCTCCGAAGAGCAGCTCTTCTACCTGATGAGCCGGGGACTCTCTGAGGAGCAGGCCCTGGCCATGGTGGTGATGGGCTTCATCGAGCCCTTTGCCCGGGAGCTCCCCATGGAGTATGCTGTTGAGCTGAACCGGCTGCTGGAGTTGGAGATGGAGGGCTCTGTGGGCTAAGGAGGTGTCAACGTGGCGGCGACCATCACCAAGGAACAGGTGCTGAAGGTGCTGGAACGGGTGAACGACCCGGAACTCCGGATCAACGTCGTCGACCTCGGCCTGGTCTACAACGTGGAAATCACCGAAGACAACAACGTGGGTATCGATCTGACCCTGACCACCCAGGCATGCCCCCTGGGCCCCATGCTGCAGATGCAGGCGCAGTACGCAATTAAGTCTGCCCTGCCGGATGTGAACCAGGTGGATGTGCGGCTGGTCTTTGATCCGCCCTGGACCCCGGACCGGATGAGCGAGCGGCTGAAAAAGGCCAGGGCGATGGGGCTTCTCTAGAAGGCAAAAGTTAGGACCGGAGGCACTGGATGCCCCCGGTCCTTTTTTTGCGGTTGGCGGTCAGTCGCTGGCCTCCTGCGGACCACGGGCACCGGTGGGCCTATCCATGTCCCGCAGGCTGCGGCTGAAGAACTGGATAAAGCTCAGGCCAGCATAGATGACGGCAAGCGTCAAAAAGGTAGGCTGCAGCCCCACCGCCTCCACCGTAAACCCGCCTACCAGGGGGCCCAGGGGCATGGCGATCCAGCCCAGGGCATCCATCATCCCGAAAACCCGGCCGCGCATGTCCGGCGGCACCCTTTCAGCCCCCAGCGTCCCCAGGAGCGGGCTCACCGGCCCAAAGGCGAAGCCAAACAGGACTGAGAATGCAACCATAAAGGGAAGGGGCGGCAGAAGCGCCCAGCCCAGCAAGGCGACCGCCTGCAGCGCAAAGGAACCCAGATAGACGGCCCGCCGGGAGAGCCGCGGCCCCACCACGCCGAACAGGGCGCCGCCAATCAAGGCGCCCGCACTGAAGACTGACATGATGGTGCCCAGGGCGGTAGGGTTGTTCAGGATCTGGTTGCCATAGGTGGGCAGCAGCACGGAGTCCAACTGCCCCAGGACGAAGTTGGCCAGTGCGCTGACCAGCACCACCACAAGCACTACCCGGTCGGTGCGAATAAACTGGAGCCCCTCCACGAGCTGCTTGCCGTAGCCCGCCAGCCCGCTTCCCTCTGCCTCCGCCGGCGCCGGAACCAGCCTGGCGGGTACGCCAAAAGCGATGGCAGCGGCCGACACCAGGAAAGTAGCAGCATTTACCCAAAGAAGATTGCTGGCCCCGACCAGGGCGATCAGTACGCCGCCCACCAGGGGACTGCAGAGCTGAGCCAGCTGGTTGGCCACCTGCCGGATGGACTGCGTCCGTTCCAGGGGCATTTCCGCCTCCTGGCTGAGCTCCGGAATGATGGCGCCCCGAGCGGTTCCTCCCGGGGCATCCAGGAAGGCGCCCAAGAAGACCAGCACCTGCAGCTGCCAGAACTGCAGCCCTACCGTGTGGTGAAGCAGGGGAATCAAGGCGACGGTGACGCCGCTCAGCAGGTCGGAGACGATGCTGACCCGCTTGTAGCCCATCCGGTCGATGATGGGACCGCCCAAAAGCCCCGCCAGCACCACCGGCACGATGCTGAAGAAGGCCGTAATTCCCGCAGCAGAGGGGCTGTTGGTGGTCTCCAGCACGAACCAGGGAATGGCCAGGCTGGTGAGTGTATTGCCGAAGTTCGAGACGACTCCAGATAAGATCAGTGCATAGAGAGGGACCCGCTTCTTCAACCCCTTCTGCCCCTTTCCTGGGCATGCGTCATGTTGGGCGCTGCCGAGTATTCGATGGGTAATTCTTCCTCCCCACCGGCATTCCTGCTCGAATCTAAGCAAACGCCGGCAGGGCAGCGAGGCCGGAAGACTGGAGGCGCTCGGTGCCTCCGGCCCTCGATGTCGGATTAATCAACCCTTGGCATGCTGCAGGGCGTCTGCAGCCGGAGGCCGGTCCATTTCCTTCAGGGAGCGGTTCAGCACCTGTGTGAGCGCCACGATCACGTAGGCGGCAGCGATGGCGATGTAGGTCGGCTGGATGCCCACCAGGTCCACGGTGAAGCCGGCGATCATCGGGCCCAGGGGCATCGCCATCCAGGCCATGGAGACGGTCATGCCGAAGACCCGGCCCCGCATGTCTGCGGGCACCCGCTCCTGCAGCACCGTCTCGATAATGGGATTGAGGGGACCGCTGCCCAAGCCCAGCAAGACCGCCAGCCCAATCATCGCCGGCAGCGGCGGCAGCTGCGCCATAATCAGCTGGGGCAGGGCCACCAGAATCCAGGCAGAAAGGTAGATCCACCGCCGGGAGAAGCGGGGACCGAAGGCGGCGTAAAGGCCCGCCCCCACGATGGAGCCCGCTCCCAGGGCAGAGAGCACCGCACCCAAGGCCGTGGGGTTCTGCAGCACCTGTTCAAAGTAGGTAGGCAGCAGCACGCCGCTGAGGGGGCTCTCCAGGAAGTTGGTCAGTGTGATGACAGCGAGCATGGTGAAGACCAGCCGGTCCTGCCGGATGAAGCGAATCCCCTCCGCCAGGTCTCGGGTGTAGCTGGCCAGCCCCCCTCCCTCCGCCGGCTTGGCCGCCGGCACCAGCCCGGCGGGAATGCCGAAGCGGATGACCAGCGCAGAAACGGCGAAGGTGGCTGCATCAAACCAAAGCACGTTGCTGGCCCCCACGAGGCCGATGAGAATGCCGCCCACCAGGGGACCGCCCAACATCGCCAGCCGCTCCGCGATCTGGACCAGCGAGTTGACCCGCTCCAGCGACAGGCCCGCCTCCTGGCTCAGTTCCGGAATCATCGACCTGCGGGCCGTGGAGCCTGGCGCATCCAGAAAGGCCCCCAGGAAGACCAGCACCTGCAGCTGCCAAAAGCTAAGCCCCACGGTGTGGTGAAGCAGCGGAACAAGGGCCACGGTGATGCCGCTGAGGATATCAGATAAGATGCTGACTCGCTTGTAGCCGACCCGCTCAATAATGGGGCCGCCCAAGAAGGCAGCCAGCACCACAGGGAGGATCGAGAAAAACCCGGTGATGCCGGCTTTAGAGGCGCTTCCAGTGGTCTCCAGGACAAACCAGGGAATGGCCAGGTTGGTCAGCCGGTTCCCAAGGACAGAGATGATGGAAGCTGCAACCCAGGAGTAGAGAGGCACGCGATTGGGCACCGGTGAGGCCTCCTTCTAAATGGGCACCGCGTATCCAGATGAGCGCTGCGGCGGTACCACGTGTAAGCGTACCCAGCGCCGTTGCCGCGGACGCCGAAATATGTCGTCTTGAATTCCCTGTCAGCGCCCCCGTCTCCTGCTGGTTTTCACTCGACATGCCTTCAGGCAGGATTTCGCGGCCTTCGCCAGAGAATAATGGAAGCGGCAGTCTATTCCCTTGGGGGTGTTGCGGTGCGCAACCTGGCCTGGGCGCTCACCCTGCTCATCGGTGCCGTAGTGGCCTTCTTCGTCCTGCTGCCCGTTTTGGGCATCGTCGCTCTGATCATCGCTGCGGCGGTACTGGTGATGCTGGCCGCACCCCTCCTGCAGCGGCTCCCCTGGTTTCGGGACCGCATCCACGTGGAGCGCAGGGGCGGATTTCGAACCTACCGATTTGGCAGCAGCGTCTTCATGACCTACGATACATCGGAAGCTGTGGATCCTGACCCCGCGCCGGAGCCGCTGGCCCAGCTGGACTCGGGCGACGTGATCGACGTGGAGGGTCAGGAGATTTCAGACCGTGACGACAGCGAACGGCGATAAAGCCCCGGCACCTTTGGGTGCGGGGCTTTCTGTTTGTACTGGTTCTCCCCTACCGGCGCTTCCCCGGCACCTTCCGGTTCGCGTTGGCTGCCGCCTGGACCCACTGGGTAATCCGCTTTTCGAAGGTCCGGGGCTGCAGGTCCTCCAGTGCCACCTCCCGCTCCTGTGCCTTGCCCAGCCCTTCCCGGAGCCGCTCCCGGATTGCGCCGTCCCGGCACTCCACCCGGTACTCCAGGGCCGGGCGGAGCACCCGAAACTCCAGGTAGGGATAGCGATCATCGAACCGGCTGATCTGCCAGGCGCAGTCCACGCCGAAGGCATCGCCGAACTCCTGGGCGGTCTTCACGATGGGCTCGAGCTCAACCAGCAGCTGCCGGAAGCCCTTCAGCACGTTCGCCCGGCGCTCCATCTCCGCCCGCTCTTCCTTTACCAGTTCTTTGTTCAGCTTTTCAAGCTGGGCTTTCCAATCATGCATCGACAGGCATCCTCCTCTTTCGGGTACCAATCAGCAGCCTACGCAGGCGCCTCAGCGCTCTTCCCATGGATCGAATGATTCGAGTATGAATAGCAATAGGAAAGAAACTTCCAAACGTCGAATTGGTGCATCGATAAACGGCAATAGGGGGGCACAACCCGCATGGTGATGGTTGTCATGGCGATCGTTGGCGTGCTCGGTTTCTTGGTCTCCGTCCTGGGGGTAGTGGGACGGGCCAGGGGAAAGCTTTTCGGCAAGCCGGTGACACGGCAGCAGACGGGGCTGCTGGTCGGCAGCGGCTTCGGCATCTTCATGGGATCCATGCTCGGCACTACGTACACCGCCATCAGCGCATCGCTCTTGGCATTTGTGGCGGTGCTCGGCATCTTCCTCGGCCTCTACCTGCTGATGAGGGGCTCGCTGGGGCCGCTGCAGAACCGGTGGATCGGCCTCGTCGCCATCCTGGCGGCAGTCGCCCTGATATATGGCGCCGACAAGATCCAGGGCGCTGTGGGCCAGCAGACTGAAACAGAGACAACAGCCGTTTCCCCTGTGGTAACACAGGGGGTTTTCTTTTAGGTGCTTCTCTCGCCCGGCTGATCACCAGTCTGAAACCGCATGTTCGGCATGAACAGCACCACCACCAGACTGATGAGAGCCGCCAGCAGCACCAGCAGGTGAACGCTGCGCAGGGCCTCAGCCAGTGCGGTGCGCATGGAGGCCAACTGCCCCGCAGGCAGGAGGCGCCAGGCAGCAGGATCCAGGAGCTGGTTGGCCAGATCACCCGCCTCCTGGGCGGTCCGGGCCACTACCCCCGGAATCTCCCGAAGGCGGGGCAGCAGCGACAGATTCAGGGTCATGCCCATTGCGGAGACCCAGACCAGGCCGCCCAGGGTGCGCAGAAACTGCAGGGCAGCAGTGGCGACTCCGCGCCGGGCCCAGGTAACGGCGTTCTGCACCCCCAGCACAAAGGCCAGGGTGGAATATCCCATGCCGGACCCGATGACGAAGGTGACTGCAGCCAGGGCCACCGGCGGGATCGCTTCGGTAAGCCGGCCGAGCGCCACCAGCCCCATCGATCCCGCCACATTCAGCGCCAGCCCCAACAGGGCCGCCGGCCGGACACCCTGCCTTACCACAAGCCGGCCGCCCAGAATGGAGGCGATGGGCCAGCCCACCGAAATCCAGAGGAGCGAGAGCCCGGACTTGGTTGCGGAGAATCCCTCCACCCCCTGGGCCCAAATCGGCAGGTAGACGCTCATTCCCGTGAGCACGCCCCCTACCATGAAGGAGGCAAGCATCGCCAGGGCGATGACCGGGTCTCGGAAGAGGCTGAGCGGCAGCATCGGATCCGCTGCCCGCCGCTCCTGCCAGAAGAAGATGGTGAGCAGAACCGCCGCACCCAGCAGCATTCCGAGGATCTGCGGCGAGCCCCACGGGTACTGGGTGCCGCCGGTCAGCAGAACCAGCAGCAGAAGGCTCAGGCCCCCCGTCATGGTGATGGAGCCCAGGTAGTCCACCGCCACTGGCGGACGGGGCTCCGGATGCTCTTCCAGGAAGAGCCAAATCATGAGGATCGCCAACAAGCCCAGGGGCAGGTTGATGTAGAAGAGCCACCGCCATGAGGCGAAGTCGACGATCAGGCCCCCCACCAGGGGACCCACCAGGGCGCTGAACCCCCACACGCCGGAGAACCAGGCCTGCATCCGAGCCCGCTCCACCGGGGTGAAGATGTCGCCGATAATCGTCTGCACCACCGGCTGCACGGCACCGGCGCCTATCCCCTGCAGCCCCCGGAACAGGATCAGCTGACCCATGCTCTGGGAAAGGCCGCAGAGGGCGGAACCCAGCACGAAGAGCGCAGCGCCAATGGTAAAGGTCGCCTTGCGCCCCGCCAGGTCGGCCACCTTGCCGAACACCGGCATCGCAGCCGTAGAGGTCAGCATATAGGCCGTCACCAGCCAGGTCATCATGGCGAAGCCGCCCAGGGCGCCCACAATCCGGGGCATGGCCGTGTCGATAATCGTCACGTCCACAGCCGTCAGGAACATGGCCAGCATCAGCGCAAACACAGTGTAGATGCGGCGGTCGCGGACCAATGCATTCCACCCACCTTTTTCCGTTCCGCTATTCTTCGCCGGAAGCGGCGCCGCTCCTCCCCGGTCACGCCCCATCTTGGCGCTACGTACCATGGGATGGATCCCAAGGCAAAGGAGAGAGCAGCGTGCAGCAGCCTGTCCCATGGTGGCTCCGGCAGTGGTTCCCCGGCGCCAACGGCAGACCGGATGTGGAGACTGAACAGGATGTGGAGCAGGATCTCAGGGCAGAAGGCGGCCCCTTAAGCCCCCAGGGCTGGACCTCGTGGGCCAAGCTGCCCACCGGCTCCACCACCGCCACCCCCGCGCCCGTCCCCTTCCGCACCGACCTGCACCTCTTCGTACGGGGAACGGATGACGGGATCTACTGGAACCGCCTGAGCCGGCGGACCGGCTGGGGCGAGTGGCGGGAGATTCCCGGCGGCGGCAGGACCCCCTCAGCGCCGGCTGCGGTGGAATTCGGCGGCACCCTCCACGTTTTCGTCCGGGGCACGGACAACCGCCTCTACCAGACCCGCCTCCTGGACGGCGGCCAGTGGGCCCCGTGGACTGAGGTGCCTGGCGGCGGCCGCACCCCGAGCGGACCCAGTGTCACCGTACACAACCAGAACCTCTATCTTTTCGTCCGGGGCACAGACAACCAGATCTATTATCAGCGTTTCGACGGCCAGTGGCGAGGCTGGCGGCGACTGCCGGGAGGCGGACTTACCAGCGATACGCCGGCGGCGGTCTCCTACGGCGGCGCCCTCCGGGTCTACGTGCGGGGCACGGATAACCGCATTTACGGCGCCGTGATGGCGCGGGACGGACAGTGGACCCGGTGGAGCGAGATTCCGGGTCAGGGGCTCACCCCTTCCGCTCCTTGGGCCACAGTCTACCGGGGGAATCTCTACCTGTTCGTTCGCGGTACCGATGATGGCGTCTACATGAACATCCGGAACCGGCAGGGGCAATGGACCCAGTGGCAGGAGCTGCCGGGCGGCGGCCGGACCCCTTCCGGCCCCTCGGCTGTCCGCTTTGCCAACCGGCTCTACGTCTTCGTCCGCGGCACCGACAACGGCATCTACGTCACCATCCGGAGCCGCCGGTAGGAACATGGCAGCTTTCGTTAAGAAAAGGAAAGGGCGCCCTCGTCTGCAGGGCGCCCTTCTCGCTGGCTAGAGGCCTGCTCGCTTCTCAGCCATCAGCCGGTTGCGCAGTTCGATCAACTCTCTGGTGGCGTTCACCGGGTAGCTTTCGGGGTCCACCAGGGCCTTGTAAGTGTCCCAGAGGGTCTCCAGCTCCTGCCGGTGGTATGCCTGGATCTCCGCCACAGTGGGCAGTTGATAGACCCGCTTGCCGTTGCGGAAGACCGGCACCAGCAGTTCTCTGGTCTTGAAGTTCCGCACCCGCTTGCGCCGGGCCGTATGGATGGGATCCTGCAGCACGATCTCGTCGCCAGACTCGGGAAGCTTCTCGCCCATGGGGAGGATCAGGTCGCCGGCAGCCTTCCCGGAGTCGCGGTGGTATACCCGAACGGGATGGTTGTCGCCGGGAATGCCCAGCTTTTCCGGATCCTCGGAGACCTTGATGGTGGGGATCCACCGGTTCCCCTCCTGCCGGGCCACCATCTTGTAGACGGCGCCCAGAGAGGGATCGTCCATGGCGGTGATCAGGCGGGTGCCCACACCAAAGGAGTCCACCTTGGCACCCTCCAGGAGCAGCGACTGGATGCGCAGTTCGTCCAGGTCGCTGCTGGCCATGATGGTGGCGTGGGGGAAGCCGGCCTCGTCCAGCATCCGCCGGGCCTCGCGGGAGAGATAGGAGATCTTGCCGCTGTCCAGCCGAATGCCGGCAAACCTGCCGCCGCGGGCCTCTACCTCCCGGCCCACGGTAATGGCGTTGGGCAGGCCGCTCTTGAGCGTATCGTATGTATCTACCAGGAACATCGCGTTGTCAGGATGGAGTTGGGCCCAGGCCCGGAAGGCCTCGATCTCCGTGGGGAAGGACTGGACCCAGGCGTGTGCGTGGGTGCCCACCGGCTTCAGACCAAACTCCTTGGCCGCCAGCACGTTGGAGGTGCCGGCGCACCCGGCGATGACGCTGGCCCGGGAGCCCCAGACTGCAGCGTCCACTTCCTGGGCCCGGCGGGCGCCGAACTCGTAGACCGGCCGCCCCTGGGCTGCCCGCACTACCCGGGCGGTCTTCGTGGCCACCAGGGTCTGGTACATGCTGTTGGCCAGGAAGACCTCCAGCAGCGTCGCTTCAGAGATGGGGGCCTTCACACGGATGATGGGCTCATAGGGGAAGGCAATGGTGCCCTCCGGCATGGCGTCTACATCGCCGGTGAACCGGAAGTCTTTCAGGTAGTTCAGGAATCCGTCGGAGAACATGTTGAGGCTGCGGAGGTACTCCACGTCCTCGTCGCTGAAGCGAAGGTTTTCGATGTACTTGACGATCTTCTCCAGGCCTGCCACTACGGTAAAGCCGTTGCCGAAGGGATTACGCCGATAGAACAGGTTGAAAACCGCCTGATCGTTCTGCTTTCCCAGGCGCCAGTAGCCGTCCACCATGTTGGGATGGTAGAGGTCGAAGAAGAGTGCCCAGTTCTGTACGATACTCATCTTTACGGATGCCTCCTGAATCGAACCAGCCTCAACAGAGAAGTACTGCAGTGCGCTATAGCAAAGGGGCGGCCCCGGATCTGAGCCGCCCGCGGTTGCTCACCGGTGGTCGTTGCGCACCACGGCCATGGCGGTGTCCGCATCGCCCCAGCCCTGGATTTCTACCTCTTTGCCCTCCAACTCCTTGTAAGCCGCAAAGAAGTACTCGATCTCCACCAGCTGATGATGGGGAACCTCTTCAAGGCATGTGTATTGCGACAGGCGAGGATCGTTCAGGGGAACGGCGATGATCTTGACGTCTTCCCCCTTCTCGTCTGTGGTCTTCAAGCATCCGATGACCCGGGCATCCACCACGCAGCCGGGAAAGGTGGGGTGGGTTACCAGCAGCAGGCAGTCCAGGGGCCGTCCGTCGGGGGCCTGCGTGCCCAGTACGAAGCCGTAGTCGGCAGGGTAGTGGATGGAGGAGTGCAGCACCCGGTCAAGCCGGAGCCGCTGCTTGCCCTCGTCCCAGACGTACTTGTTCTGACTGCCGCGCGGAATCTCGACCAGTACCTCAATGATCCGATCCTTCAGCGTCATGCCCTCCTATAGACCGCAGCCTGCTGTGCTGATCCTTTCAGCGCTGGAGGTGCCGTGGGGTGCCCGGGATGTGGTGGAACTGAGTTGTGCCCAGCGCCGCAGCGGTGCCAGAGCTGCCGGCCATAAAGTATTTGGGTATCCCTGTCGTGATTGTCGCCGTATGTCCAGTATACAACATGATTGCCCTCGGTTGGTTAGTGAGTGTGGCGGGACCTGTACCTAAGGCACCAGAAAGTGCCGCGGGTGACCGCTGCACACCACGGGGACTCAGCCTTAGACTGTTCATCGGGGCCTCATATTACCCAATAAGCTGGTTGGCGGCGCAGCAGCCTGGGACTGCGGCGTCTGCGATTGCGGCCCACCCCCCTTACTTCGGGGTGGGCCGCCGCCTGCCTACTCCACAAACCGGATGCGCAGCCTCGTTAGTTGTGCGTGGGCCTGGGCCACAATCCGGCGGACCACCTCACCTGCGCTCAGTTCAGCAGTAATCAGCCCGACGCCCTGCCCGCAGGAGTAAAGCCCGGCCTGGACGTCGCCCCGCGCTGCCGCTGCGAGGTGGCGTTCCCTGCTCACCAGGGGAATCACCTCTGCCGGGTCGCAGCCCCGGGCCTCCATGGCGGCGATCTCCCGGGCAGCTTCTGTAGCCAGCACCCTGAGGTTCTTCCGCAGGCTCCGCTCCACGATGATCGTATCCAGCTCCGTGGCGGCGATGTATGCTTCCTTGACCGCGGCCGGGAGTTCGCACTCCGCGGTTACGACGAACCGGGTTCCCATCTGCACCCCTTCAGCGCCCAGCGACAGGGCCGCCGCCAGGCCCCTGCCGTCGGCGAACCCGCCAGCAGCGATGACAGGGATCTTCACACTGTCCACCGCTCGGGGGATGAGGGCAAGCGTGCCCACCTCATCCAGCCCGGGATGTCCCCCACCGTCGGTGCCCACCACGACTACAGCATCTGCCCCGAGAGCCTCGGCCTTCCGGGCATGCCGGACGGAGGCCACCACATGCACCCACGGAATATCCGCATCCCTGAGCACCGGTGCGAACTGCTCGGGGCTGGCGGCAGACGTGAAGATGGCAGCCGGTCGCTCCTCCAGCGCCACCGCCAGGTGCTCCACCATGCTGCGCCGGATGCCGATCGTAATGTTGACCCCCACCGGCTTGGCCGTGAGGCTGCGGGCGAGCCGCAGCTCGGCCCTGAATTCCTCCGGATCTTCGAAGCAGCCCGCTGTGACCAGCCCCAGCCCTCCCGCCTCCGATACCGCTGCGGCCAGCCGGGCCTTGCCCAGGTTCTGCAGTCCTCCCTGAATTACCGGATACTGAATGCCCAGGAGATCAGTGACCCGGGTCCTGATCGCCGATGGGAGTCGCTCCTCCATGCTCCCCGCCCTCCTGTCAGAAACGCTGCTCTGCAGCTTTTCTAATGTGAAGATTCTGACGTACGACACTCATTGTGAGGCCTGGGCGAGGTTCGCGCAACACCTATGGGGCGGGGTGCACTCAGGATCTGCCGGGCGCATCACTAAGAAAGGGCGCAGTCGCTCAAGGAGCGACTGCGCCCTTCTCTGGCGGAGAGGGAGGGATTCGAACCCTCGGTACGGTTTTGCCGTACACAGCATTTCCAGTGCTGCACCTTCGACCACTCGGACACCTCTCCAGCTGTGCGGGACAGGTCTTATCCCGCGCTGGTGGAGCTAAGGGGATTCGAACCCCTGACCTCTTGAGTGCGATTCAAGCGCTCTCCCAACTGAGCTATAGCCCCAAGTATGGCGCGCCCGGCAGGGTTGGAACCTGCGACCACGGGAATCGTAGTCAGGTACTCCATCCACTGAGCTACAGGCGCAGCAGTGCGGGCCAGTCCCGCACACTGCTGACGGAAATCAATATTACTATACCTGCCTCGCCGAGGCAAGCGGGATCCTACCAGGAAAATATATGCAGGCTTGTCCGAGATTGAGGCAAGGATGCCTGCGGCTGCCTGGCGCTCCGGTTATGCCCCTAAAAAGTCGCGGGTTCACGCCATTTCAGCACGTCGGTTTCCTCATCTGCGAAGGCGCCGCAGTGGCTTCAATCCTGAAGTTGCAGGGCCGCACCGGTCAGGGCTGGGAGCGGGAGGCTGCCGTGATGCAGGGGCAAAAAATGAGGGGCTCTCCCCAAGTCATCTGCATGACTATTGGGGAGAGCCCCTCATGGATTCCGGCTAGAACGGCGTATGGGAACCGATGTAGCAGGCTATACCCTGCTCCATGAACATCTCCTGCAGGGGCACCAGGTGCTCAAGCGGCATCGCCTCGACGTCACTGTACGAGTAGACCTGGCCCAGCTGCGTGTACTTGGAATCCCCCATCCGGTGGAAGGGCAGGAGGTTGATCTCACTGAGCCCTACCTCCCGCATGAAGCGGGCCGTTGCCTCCATGTTCTCCATGGAGTCGTTGAAGCCGGCAATCACGGGAACCCGGAGAACCAGCCGGCCAGGCCAGTTGGAGGCGGCCAGGGCACGGATATTGGTCAGGGTCTGCTCGTTGGAGACACCTGTACCCTCCTTGTGCCGCTCCGGATCCATGTGCTTGACATCGATGAACGCAAAATCCAAGTAGCGCATCGCCTTCAGGAAATGGTCGGTGTCCACACAGGCGCTGGTCTCAACCGCCGTGTGCACGAATCCCTCCTTGCAGCGCTTCAGCATCGCCAGGATGAACTCTCGCTGGAGCAGGGGCTCGCCACCTGTAAACGTGACGCCTCCCCTGCCGCCCCAGTACTGGCGGTCACGATCGATGATCCGCCAGAGTTCCTTGACGGTCATCTCCTTGCCTGCGACCCCAAGCGCACCCCACAGGCACGCACTTGCACAGTCAAAGGTTGAACAGTTGCGGCAGATGGACCGGTCGATGGAAAGGGGAGGATCGGCATCTACCCCGTTGGAGGTGATCGCCCCGTACGGACACGCCTTGATGCACTGTGTACAGTTGTTGGCCTGGTGCTTGCACTTGGCAGCCCGGAAGAGCAGCCGTTTCCTGGGCTCCATGCCTTCCGGATTGGCACACCAGGCGCACCGCAGGGGACACCCGCTCATGAAGACCAGTGTACGGCATCCCGGACCATCATGGACAGAATAGCCCTGAATATCGAAGATCAGACCTCGTTCTTCATACATTCAAGCTACCTCCGGGTTCGCCGGTCAGGTCATGCGGTCTCCTCGCTTACACTGGCGACAACCTGTTTGTCGCCCAGCGCCTTGGGCAGAAGCACGGCGAAGATCATGGAGACGATGTAAGACCCGAGGGCGAAGTAAATCGAGTTGTTGTAGCTGCCGGACAGGTCGAAGAGGAAACCGCCCATGAAGCTGCCGACAGCCGGGCCAATGCCCATCACGATCAAGGTGCCGAGGCCCCAGATCTTGCCCATCGCCTTGCGCCCGTAAACAGCCCCCACGTAGCCCGCCACGCCACCGGGCTCAATGGCCCAGTAAACGGCGAACAGGACGCAGGACACCGCCGCCAGGGCAATGGAAATCCTGGAGCCGAGCAGAATCACGCAGGCAATCGCACCCGTAGCCGGGGCGAAGATCAGCATGGCCCTGCGAGCAGTGGGCTCGTCCTTCATCCGTTCCACCAGGCGGTCGGCCACGACGCCCATCACCGGCATCGTCACAAGACCGGCCAGACCGATGACCACGTAGAGGTTGGTAGCCGTCGACAGGTTCAGGCCAACATCGGTGGTCCAGTAGCTGACAATCTGGCTCCAGATCAGGAACTCGGCCAGCATGGAGGTCAAGAAGGCAATAATGGCGCCCCAAATCGGGAAGGTGGAGAAAGCCTCCCGGATCGACCACTCCCGATCCACGGTGGGACTGGCGCCAGCTGTGATTCCGAAGGGCCGCACGCCGTAGTGTTCCGGGCTCTTACGAGCGAGGAATCCGGCGATCACCAGGGCCACCAGGACGACGATGGCCAGATACTGCATGGCCACCCGCCAGTCGGTGTTGGCCAGCACCTGCTTCAGCCCAAGGCTGAGCAGCACCTGGGCCAGCGGCGCTCCGGCGAAGGCGATGCCCCACATGGTGGCGTACGACTTGCCGACGTACCATTTCCGCACGGAGACGGTAGACGAGACCCAGAGCATGCCTGTGCCGATGCCGGCGAAAATGGAGTAAACCGCCAGATAGGCCAGGTAGCTGTTAACCAGCGAGGTCAGGTAGAAGCCCAAAGCAGCGAACACCGCACCAGTCAGGTAAGCCGGACGGGTCCCCCAGCGGTCGACGATCATGCCGCTGAAGAAAGCGGTAACCGCGTAGACCGTCATCATGAGCGAGTAACCCAGCGACGTCTGTGCGGTGGTCCAGCCCATGGTCTCCCGCATGGGGCCCTGAAGGATCGAGAAGGTAGAGCGGTAGCCAAACAGGCAGAACAGCGCCAGGAAGGCTGCTGCGACCACCAGGCGGCCAATGGCTTTCGCGTTTTGTTCGGATACGGATGCTTCCAATTCCATGGCTTAGCCACCTCCTGTGGTTAGCGATCGACGCTGGAAAGAAATCCCCGCCGGAACCGCCAGGCGGCGGCCCCGGCGGGGTTCAGCTACCCCATGGACCAGTCGGCCCCAGGGGGCCTGTTACTTGCTGGTGTACCAGTCGCAAGTGACGGCAACCAGTTCCGGATAGGTCCAGTGCTCCTGCTTTTCAGCCTTGCAGGTGCCGATGCCCTCGACCTCGCCGCACACGAAGGCAGCGCAGTTCTTGCACTTGGGCAGCGGGCTGAAATGCTCGCAGCAGTTCGTGTCCAACATGATGAGGTCTCCGGTGCGACGGCAGATGCCCTTAGAAACATCCACGGTCACGAAATTCCGGCAGTCGTTGTGCTTGCTCGCCACTCAGACTCACACCCTTTCGTACTCAGTGCGGGCGATGACCTCGTCCTGAATTGCCTTGCCGATCTCGACCCAGTACTGCGTGAAGCCGGCCACACGGACCATCAGGTCACGATGCTCATCCGGGTTTTCCTGAGCGGCGCGCAGCACACGGGAGTCAACGATGTTGTACTGGATGTGGAAGCCGCCCTTCCGCATGTAGGCCCGGGTCAGGTCAAGCAGCTTGCGGGCGCCCTCCAGACCCTTGACGGCGGTCGGGTGGACCTTCATGTTCAGCTGCGAGTTCTGGGAATTGGAGTGATCCCAGACCGTAGCGGAGTTGAAGACGGCGTACGGACCCTCGGTATCGGTGCCGGGATACGGCGACATGGAGGCGTCGGCGAAGGTGGTCCCGGCGAGACGGCCGTCCGCAGTGGCCAGCGTGGCGGCGCCCTGCGGCGCATGGGTCGAAACGGAGATCTGGCACGGATAGAGCTCCTGCGCGTTGAGGGACTGGTAGTTGTGGCACATGGCGCAGAAGTAATCCTCCCACTCCTTCAGGATGGAGTCGACGTACGGATCGTCGTTGCCCATCTTCGGAGCCATCAGGCAGTCACCATGGATATCGTCGTAGATCTCGCCGCCCTCACGCTTCTCCTGCTGGATCAGCGAGTACGAACCGACCTCCTCAGCCGTCTTGAAGCCAAAGTTGTTCTTGATCGCGTCGATCAGCTGATCCATCGTGTACTTCTTCTCGTCGAAGACCAGCTTCTTGATCGCCGCCAGCGAGTTGACCAGGTTGGCGGTGCCGCAGGACTCGACATTGTAGGTGGCGGTGTACCGGTAGCCGCCGTTGCCGATATGCCGGCCGCGATCGAGGCAGTCAGGCTTCAGGATGCTGTGCCAGATGGCCATGTTGTTCTTCCGCCAGATGTCATGCTGGATGTTGTTGCACTTGTTCAGCGCGTTGACGGTCTGCTCGAAGTAATCCTTGAAGATCTCCCAAACCGTCTCGTAGCTGTCAAGGGTCCGGTTGTGCGGCTCAAACACCTGCAGACCAGTACGCAGGTCCTTGCCGTTCATCAAGACGCATTCCAGCACCTTCGGCAGCGAGATGAAGTGGACACCAACCGAAGTGGGCTGGCCGGAACCGCCGGGGATCCAGTAGGTCTTGCCCCGCAGGGTCAGCGGCTTCCAGGAACCAGGCGAAGACTCGAGGCAGCCGCCGATGGCCCAGGCCCGGGCTTCCTCGACGTTCATGCCCTCGCCGCCGTACTGCTTCAGCATGAACTCCATTGCAACACGGTTGTTCATGAAGGCAGGATAGCCGGTGCCGGTCTTCACGCACTCGATGGCCTTCAGCAGGAACTCTTCAGGCAGCTTCTCGTCGTACAGGATCGACAGGGTCGGCTGCGGCGTGCCGCAGGTGATGCCGGCCTCGAGGATGAGCATCTCCAGCCGGTTGGCGGCGGAGTCGCCATCTTTGGTCAGGCCGCCCATCGACAGGTTGTTGAAGGTGTTGCCGGAAAGCACGCCGCCGACGACGCCGGCCGAAGCGAAGACGTCGATGCAGGTGAACTTCACCCGGTGCAGCTCGAGGAGCTCCAGTACCTCTTCCTCGGTGATCCGACCGGCTTCGATGTCCTGCTCGAAGTACGGATAGAGCACCTGGCCCAGGCGGCCGGGAGAGAGGCCAGAGATGGCATCCTCGTTCAGGACGCCAATGTGGATGGTGTAGGTGAGCTGCAGCGCCTGCCGGAAGGTTTCAGGCGGCTTGTGGGCGATGTGCTCCAGAATCTCGGCGATCTCTTCGTACTCCTTCTTCTGAACCGGATCTGCGGTGACCTCAACCAGGCGGCGGGCCTCCTTGGCGTAGTTGAGGATCCAGGCCTGGATGCCTTCCAGGACCAGCTTGGCGGCCTGGTAGAAGTACAGGCGGTCCATACCCGTGATGCCATCGCCGCCAGCCTCACCGGCTACCTCAGCGGTCTTCTCGTCGCACATCCGGATCAGGCCGTCGAACCCGTACTGCAGCGGGTAGTAGTAGTTGGTGACCTCACGGCCCTGCGGCAGGGTGAAGCCGGAGTCGAACATGCAGATGACCGACCGCATGACGTTCG
>ENA-OWPA01000927-OWPA01000927.1-bioreactor-metagenome-genome-assembly--contig:-NODE-927-length-26281-cov-19.780377_pt1 | contig 26281 bp, 25 predicted proteins | sample MGYA00238139_ERZ651803 | MGnify/ENA primary metagenome ERZ651803 (study PRJEB26909, sample SAMN07631231) | bioreactor metagenome | isolation source: Switchgrass digestor | place: USA: Dartmouth... | reverse complement strand
AAATCTGATAGTTATTACAGCAAACCACAACGTGAGGAATATTTTATGGACTCAGGGTATTACAAATTTCATGAAGCTTATCATCTTCTGAAATTTACCAATGAGAAACAGATCCTGGAGAAAGCCTATAACGAATATATGGATCTGAAAAGGAATAATCTTTGGGGAAGCAAAAAATATTTTTAAGATTAAGGCAGGGGCATTCCATAACGGAATGTCCCTTCTGTTCATCATGGGATATTTGATTTGCAGAAAGAGAAATTGTCTGTTGCTCATCTCTTCATAATCCTTTTGCCACCTAATTTTGAACATTTCGTTTATGAATGCGTATCTCTTATTTCAATACAATATAACCGGTTCGTTGTGAAAGCATTGTTTTAAAGTGCCTGTTTTGATTTTTCATAAGCATTATAATGTGGAAAACCTTAGACGGCATCAAGTATTATTTTGACCAATACGGCATACTGAAAACCGGCTGGGTAAGGGAGGGAAGCGACTGGCGTTACATACCAGATATAAGGCTGCTATAGGCTGGTTGTATACCCTTGCAGTGAATACCACTGTTGATGGGTATCAGGTTGATGAGAAGGGGATAAGAATAGCGAATTAAGGTTAAAATACGTAAGAATTCTTTAGATTTTAAAATGATATATTGATTGTGCCGTTAAAGAGTTGAAAACCCCAGTATGGTTGCTACTGGGGTTTTACTTATGTTAAAGATATAAAAATGTCCGCATAAGACGTACATATGTAATTCCCAAAAAATACAAAAAATTACAAAATTAATGTAAAAAATTAATTGCCAAATCATGAAAAAGTGATATAATATAATTGAAGAACATAAGAAAAGCAAGTAATTATCGGAAATTGAGCACATATAATATAATGCGGTAACTCTTCATGATATGGAGGTGTTTCGTCATGAAAATGTTTTTCTGGTTAAAAGATTTCCTTCATAAGAAGAAAAATGTCTTTTCTACAAAGACACTCAATGAATACGACTGGGAAATACTTGCAGACTTGGGACTTGCAACAAGGCAATCAATTTCCGAAGAAAAATTCCAGGAACACGATTTATCAAAATACTATATGGCACATTATGGTTTCCTAAATGATTTTAGTCGCAGATAGTATTAACCGGACTACTAAATTTATTTTAGTAGTCTGGTTTTCCGGATAGATGCTTTAACAATTTAAATCGATACAGGCAAAAATCCCCGGTATGGTATTACCGGGGATTTTTAATTTTAAAAGAACGTTATAGGTTTTGTACTAAAGGTTTGTCCGTTTATATTAATACAAAGCACCTTGTTGATCACTTACGAAGAATGAGCCCATTAATCATGGGACCTTATTTTGTTAATTTATTTGCTTATTATTTGACTTTAATTTTAAATTCAAAACAATCCGGTAATCCGAACATAAATGCCTTTACTGTAGTTGTACCCTTTTTTAATCCAACTATAGCCGTGATGTCTTTTGTTTGAACTATCTGTACACATTCTGGTTTATCAATGTGATACAGTATATTATTTCCAAGCCTGTTTCCATTTACTTGTAAGTTTAAGTTTGCTATTTTACCAACCTTAACAGTTTGTGTTTTTTTGGTTAATCTATCTTTAGATATTAATTTTGCGTCACATAACTGTGCAGGGAAGGATTTTTCTAATAAAGATTCAAGATCGGAAAAGCCCATTACTTTTTCTAATTTTTTATTTATACCACTTTTTATTTTCTTCTTCAATTCTTTTGATGTTGCTTTTACAGTGCCGTCTTTAGTAACATTTTTTACATAGTTAATAGAGTCATCTAGAGCATCTTTTACTTGATCAACTAATTCTTTTTCTGTTCCTGTAAGACCTCTATCTTCTAGCAAATCTATTAGTTGGTCCATGAAGAAACCTTTATCCTTTGTTACAATCGCTTTTATATATTTTAAAAGTGTTAAGCTATTCTTTTCGGTAAACTTTAGTCCTTTCAAAATAACATAATTGGTGACTTGTTCCTGTGGCTTTATATATCCTGTTAATACATTAATAAAACTTGAACCTGTTTTATTTTTTCCAGCAATAATCGGCCATAGCAATTTTATAAGCATTATCGCCATGTTTTTCAAAAGCTTCTTTATATTTTGTCTTGTAATTTTTAACTATTATTTTTTCAATTTGCTCATCAGTAAAATCGACATTAATGTAATCAAATAGTTCATCGTAGTCGATCAAATTTAAAGGATAAACCAAATCTCTGTTTTTATTTTCAAATATATAATACCAGTATATTGAGTCAGGATTTTGCAGTAATGCTTCAAAATGGTATGAAAAATAATCAATGTCATTTTGGGATTTGGCATATACTGCCTGTGAATTGTAAATTGAAACCAATAGTAAAGATGACATTATAATTAATAAAGTTAGAAATTTTTTCATAAGTCAGTACCTCCTAATTGTCATTTGTAAAATTGTTATGATGCACTTTTATTTTTTAAGAACTATTTTTGTTATTAGGTTTTTTTACTCGGTTTTACAAATGAATTATAAAGGCAGAAGAGATATATCCAATTTTCATCGCAAAGTATAGATAACGAGTTGACAGAGATATCGTTACATTTATGATTTTCTTTGACATAAACAATAAAATCGTCTATCATATCACTAGTAACATTAGATATTGGTGATTTTATTTTTCTTTCTAATCAATCTCCTGGCATAAAAAATAACTCGGCAGATTATCAACTTTAATCCATTAAATCTTCCGAGTTAAATCGCATTTATTGAAGTATGTAATTATTAAAAACTAAATAGAATGCGGATGAAGGGATTTGAACCCCCACGGGTGTTTAGCCCGGCAGATTTTGAGTCTGCTGCGTCTGCCTGTTCCGCCACATCCGCTCGTCGATGACGTTGTTTATTCTATCACAATTATTTTGAGATTTCAAGTATCAAAATAAAATATTATTTGAATTATTATATATATCGGTTATTCTATTATATATCAGCTTTTTTCGATAAAGTTTTCAATAAATAAAGGAATGGATTATTAAAACTCTGTAAAGGAGTAAATCATATGACATGTATGAAAGCCCAGAGTCTGATTACCGGGTTCATCAATGATGAATTGGAGACAGATGAACTGGAAGAGTTTATAAAACACGTTGAATCCTGTAAGGACTGCATGGAAGAGCTGGAAGTATATTATGCTCTTTTGACGGCCATGAAACAGCTTGACGAAGATAAAAACCTGTCCGATGATTACAGCCAGGAACTAAAAGAAAAAATAGAACAGACCCAGGAAAGAATTATTCATTTAAGATATAATTACTATCGTAAAAAGGGCGTTTTAGTGACTTTGATAATTTTAACGGCTTTATTTTTCGGTATCAGGCATTATTTTCGGCCTAAAGAGACCGAAAATCCGGTAGTCCACAGCAACTTCCGGTTAAGGTATTCCTTCATGGAAGAAAGGTTTGACGACTATAAAGAGCAGTTGGACAAATATCTGGAAGAACATAAAGACGAGTATGGTACCGAGAATGAACAACCCATCGAATGAATGAAAGGAGGATTCGCAAGCGCATTTGCGAAAATCGGTATGGACAAAAAATTGGTTTTGATTGACGGACACAGTATTCTTTTCAGGGCGTTTTACGGACTGCCGGATTTGACCACATCCAAAGGACAGCATACCAATGCCATTTTGGGTTTCCTGAATATTTTATATAAAATCCTTGACGAAGAAAAGCCGGATTATCTGGCGGTGGCTTTTGACGTACATCATCAGACTTTCAGAACGGAAATGTTCAGCGAATATAAAGGGACCAGGAAGCCTATGCCGGACGAAATGAGGCAGCAGGTTCCGGTTATGAAGGAACTGCTTAAGGCAATGAATATAGCCGTGATTGAAAAACCCGGATATGAAGCGGACGACATATTGGGGACCCTGGCAACAAGAGCGGAAAAGGAAGGATATCAGGTATCATTGGTATCCGGCGACAGGGATTTGCTGCAGCTTGCCAGTGAAAAAATTAAGGTGCGGATACCGAAAACCAAACAGACCGGAACCGAGATAGAAGATTATCTGGCTAAAGATGTATTTGAAAAATATAATGTCACGCCACAGCAGTTTATCGACCTTAAAGGGCTGATGGGGGACAAATCCGATAATATTCCAGGCGTGCCCGGAGTCGGCGAAAAGACAGCCCAAAAACTAATCGAAGAATATAAGTCCATTGAAAACTTGTATGAACATATCGATGAGCTGAAACCGGGGAAAATAACAACCGCCTTGAAGGAAAATAAAGAGCTGGCATTCCTGTCCAAGAAACTTGCAACAATATGTACCGACTGCGAGTTGGGGATTGATATAAAAGATTTCGAATTAAAAGACATTTTTAATGAAAATGTATATGTCATGTTTAAAAACCTGGAATTCAAGAGCCTGCTTGATAGATTCAGAACTGTAGAAATAGACCGTTCCCTGAAGATTGAAGAAAACTTTACCGTTATAGATGATCTGGGAAAGGCCGAGAGTATATTCAGCCGTGTAATGGATGAAGCGGAGCCGATGGGTGAGAAATCCGTGGGACTTCAAATGCTTGCGGATAACGGCGAACTTTTGGGAGTATCTTTGTGTTTCGGGGAAAAGGATATTTATGTCATTATTCGTTACGGCATGATAACCGAGGATTATCTGATGGATCGGGTGGAAGCTCTGGCTAAAAGGAAAATTCCCCTGGCGGTAATCGGCCTTAAGGAACAACTTAAATTCATAAAGGTAACCGAGGACGATTATGTATTTGACAATGCCGTTGCGGCTTATCTCATAAATCCATTGACCGATACCTATAATTATGACGATATAGCCAGGGACTACCTGGGAATGACGGTACCGTCTTACGGAGATTTGCTGGGAAAGAACAGGCTTAAGGATGCCATGGAGAAAATGCCGAAGGAGTTCAGCCAGTATGCCGGTTATGCTTCCTATGTGGCATATTCTTCGGCACCGAAGCTTAAGGAGAAGCTTGCCGAGACCGGTATGCTGAGTCTGTATGAAGATATAGAGAAGCCTTTGATTTTCACCCTCTATGATATGGAAGTACGAGGCATCCGCGTGAATAAGGAAGCCCTTAAGGAGTATGGGGATCAGCTTGAAGTCGGGATAAAATCGCTGGAAAAGCGGATTTATGATTTGGTCGGTGAATCTTTTAATATAAATTCTCCCAAGCAACTGGGGGTAATTCTGTTTGAGAAACTGAGACTGCCGAATGCGAAAAAAACAAAAACCGGGTATTCTACAGCGGCGGATGTTCTTGAAAAGCTTCAGGATGAACATCCCGTTATACCGATGATTCTGGAATACAGGCAACTGACCAAACTCAAATCCACTTATGCGGACGGGCTGGCAGGATATATACGGGAAGACGGCAGGATCCACGGAAAATTTAATCAGACCATTGCGGCAACCGGAAGAATAAGCAGTACCGATCCGAATCTGCAGAACATACCGATACGGATGGAATTGGGAAGAAAGATAAGAAAAGTGTTTATTCCGGAAGAGGATTATGTATTCCTGGATGCGGATTACAGCCAGATAGAACTGCGGGTGCTGGCCCATATGTCGGGGGACGAAAAGCTTATCAACGCTTATAAAGAAGCCAAAGACATCCACCGGATTACGGCTTCCGAAGTATTCCATACACCATTCGAGGAGGTTACTCCTCAGCAAAGAAGCAATGCAAAAGCCGTAAATTTCGGTATCATATACGGAATAAGCTCTTTCGGACTGGGACAAGGCTTAAATATTACAAGAAAGGAAGCCGAACGGTTTATCGAAAAATATTTCGAAACTTATCCCAAGATTAAGGAATATCTGGACGGGCTGGTGGCTCAAGCCAAAAAGGAAGGGTATTCGACGACTCTCTTCGGCCGCAGAAGGCCCATACCTGAGCTTGGTTCAAGCAATTTCATGCAGCGTTCCTTCGGTGAACGGGTGGCCATGAATTCTCCGATTCAGGGAACTGCGGCAGATATTATAAAAATCGCCATGAACAGGGTTAACAGGAGGCTTAAAGAAGGCAACATGCGCTCCCGCCTCATCCTGCAGGTTCACGATGAACTTTTGGTGGAAGCCCATAAGGATGAAGCGGAGGAAGTAAAGAAAATATTGGTTGAGGAAATGCAGGGAGCCGCCAGGCTTGAAGTGCCTTTGGAAGTCGAAGTAAAATCGGGAAATAACTGGTATGAAGCCAAATAAAAATAAACTGGGGCGTAAGAAAGTACGCATAATGGTTAAAAGAAGAAAGATGAAAAATGATTGACATTTGACAGTATATAAGAAATGATTGAAATTAATCTGACAGGTGACTAAATTAAGGAATGACAAAAGGGAAGGGCTGAATTCAATGAAAGTGATAGGGATTACCGGAGGAATCGGAAGCGGCAAATCCTTGGTGGCTGACATAATGATAAAAAAGTATAATGCGTATTTCATTAACACAGACAGGATTGCTTATGAGCAGATGCTGCCGGGCGGAATAAGCTACAAGGGGGTTGTTGATTACTTCGGTAAGGAGATTTTGAAAGAAGACGGCACCATTGACAGAAGCAAGCTTTCAAAGATTGTGTTCAGCGATAAGGAAAAGCTGCGGAAACTGAACAGTCTTACTCATCCCAACGTTCTAACAGAAGTAAAAAAAGAAATCGAGCAAAAAAGGGCCGAAAAAAACGTGCCTTATTGTTTAATAGAGACTGCACTGATGATTGAATCGGGATATGATTTCGTTTGCGACGAAGTGTGGTATGTTCATTGCCCGGCTGATATAAGAAGACAAAGGCTGAAACTGAGCAGGGGTTATTCCGATGAGAAGATAGACGCCGTCTTTGCCAATCAAAGCAAGGAGGAAGATTTTTTCAAAAAATACAAAAAAGTCATTTACAATGACGGGAATATGGAGTCTCTTTACCGGCAGATAGATGAACTTGTTAAAAATGATATGTGATTAAGGTTTTTTAGGATTAATCTCTTAAGGATTAAATTATTAATATGATTTTGAATATAATTAATTAAAATTAATATATTTCAGGATTCTTCTTATGGAGCCATATATAAATTAAAGTTTTGCAGACGGATATGAAAAGATTTTTCAAATGTTTCTTTGGTGCGAGTGTGATATATGTTCTGCGGGACAGAAAATAATATTTTTCATGTTCGCCGGATAAAAAATTTAAGAAAAATATATTTGAAAGATACCGGGCAATTCGTTTATTCTTGACAAAAAGATTCTAATGAGGGATACTTGGTAAGAACATAACTTAAAGATGGGAAGATAGACATGAAATTATGCAGTATAGCCAGCGGCAGCAGCGGAAATTGCATATTTGTAGGAAGTCAAAATACAAATATATTGGTAGATGCCGGAATAAGCGCAAAAAAGATTGAGTGCGGACTTAAGAGAATAGATATTAATCCCGATACAATACAGGGCATTTTGGTGACCCATGAACATATCGATCATGTGTCGGGGTTGGGAGTTATGGCGAGAAGGTACAGCATACCGATTTATACCACCTATGAAACAGCCAGGGAAATACTCGGGATGAAAACCCTTGGAGAAATACCGGCTGAATTGTTCAGATATGTTGAACCGGATAAGTCATTTACAATTAACGATATAAACATTGAACCATTTTCCACTTCCCACGATGCCGTCAATCCGGTTTGCTACACAATGCAGGCGGACAACGAAAAGATCGGTATCGCGACGGATTTGGGCAAATATGACGATTATATTCTGTCAAAACTTAAAGATTCCGACCTTCTCATGATTGAAGCCAATCACGATATAAACATGCTGTTGGTGGGAAGATACCCTTACTTTTTAAAACAGAGAATATTGGGAGATAAGGGGCATTTATCCAATGATACTTCCGCCGATTTAATCAGCAAATTGATGACAAGGAAGAAACAACATATTATATTGGCCCATTTAAGTAAGGAAAACAACTATGAAGAACTGGCTTATGAAACGGTGCTTTGTGAATTGACCAGGGCTGGTTTCAGCCTGCGGGATTTTTCACTAAGCGTGGCCCATAGGGATGTCCCTTCGGATTTGGTAATAATATAGAATTTCAATTTTACAGAAAAGATAAAATCGGAAAGGTGATTCTGTTTATGAAGCGAACGGTTATTACGGTTGTCGGTAAGGATAAAGTCGGAATAATTGCAAGGATATGTACATATCTTGCAGACAACGGAATAAATATCCTTGATATCTCCCAGACGATTGTCCAGGAATTCTTCAATATGATGATGATTGTCGATATGTCAAAGGCTCCAAAAAGTTTTGAGGAAATATCGGACGAACTGGAACAGATCGGGAAAGAAATCGGTGTAATAATTAAAGCCCAGCGTGAAGATATTTTTGACAAGATGCACAGAATATAGATAGGAGAATTGGTTTATGATAAACTTGTACGAAGTCATTGAAACCAACAAAATGATTGAACAGGAAAATCTTGATGTCAGAACCATAACCCTCGGTATTAGTCTCCTGGATTGCGCAGGGCCGGATTTATCCACGGTAAATCAAAAAATATATGATAAGATCACAAGAATTGCAAAAGATTTGGTATCGGTGGGAAACAAAATTCAAAAAGAGTATGGAATTCCTATTGTAAACAAAAGAATTGCGGTTACACCGATCTCTCTAATCGGCGCATCCTGTTGCAGAACAATAGATGATTATGTTTCGATAGCAAAAACTTTGGACAAAGCAGCCGAAGACGTCGGAGTCAATTTCATCGGCGGGTTTTCGGCCATTGTATCAAAATCCATGACGGCTGCGGATGAGCTTCTTATCAGATCAATTCCCAGGGCTCTTGCCGGTACGAACAGGGTATGCAGCAGTGTAAATGTAGGTTCAACAAGGACCGGAATCGATATGAACGCGGTTAAGCTGTTAGGCGAGATTATACTTCAGACTGCCGAGCTTACCAAAGAACAGGATTCTATCGGATGTGCCAAGTTTGTGGTTTTTTGCAACGCACCGGACGACAATCCGTTTATGGCCGGCGCTTTCCACGGAATTTCTGAAGGAGATGCGGTGATAAACGTAGGCGTAAGCGGCCCGGGAGTCGTTAAAAAGGCTTTGGAGGACGTAAGAGGTGCGGATTTTGAAACCTTATGCGAGACCATCAAAAAAACCGCATTTAAAATAACCCGGGTGGGACAGCTGGTGGCCCAGGAAGCGTCGAAACTTCTTAATATACCATTCGGTATTGTTGATCTTAGCCTGGCACCGACACCGGCGGTTGGAGACAGTGTGGCTGAAATCCTGCAGGAAATGGGCCTGGAATATGCCGGTGCTCCCGGTACGACGGCAGCTCTTGCCCTTTTAAACGATCAGGTAAAAAAGGGAGGCATTATGGCATCATCCTTTGTAGGAGGATTAAGCGGCGCTTTTATTCCGGTCAGCGAAGATCAGGGCATGATTGATGCCGTGGAAGCCGGAGCATTGACTCTTGAAAAACTGGAAGCCATGACATGTGTTTGTTCCGTAGGCCTTGATATGATAGCAATACCGGGAGATACCAAAGCATCCACAATCTCAGGCATAATTGCCGACGAAATGGCCATCGGTATGGTTAACCAGAAGACAACGGCGGTCCGTATAATTCCCGTTTTCGGCAAAAATGTAGGAGACAGGGTGGAATTCGGAGGGCTGTTGGGCCATGCTCCCATTATGCCGGTTAATAAATTCGGCTGTGAGAATTTTATTAACCGCGGCGGAAGAATACCGGCGCCGGTTCACAGTTTCAAGAATTAAAAGAAATAAAATTACATTAAGAACTGAAATGGGTTTATCGTAAATAAAAATACAGTAAAGATAAAAAACGCTTTCAAATAAAATAAATCTTGTAATAACATGAGGGAAGGGCAGGATTGAAATGGATAAATATTTGGAACAAATGGATTACAAGGGTATTTTTAGGTATTTCAGCGAGATTTCAAAGATACCGAGAGGTTCGGGCAACGAGGAAGAAATCAGTAAATATCTGGAAGGCTTTGCAAAGTCCAGAAATTTAGAGTATAATAGGGATTCAGCCAATAATATTATCATGATTAAGGAAGCGACCCCAGGTTATGAGAATGAGCCTGCCATAATGCTTCAGGGCCATATGGACATGGTCTGTGAAAAGTTAAAGGACAGTACTCATGATTTCTTAAAGGACGGAATAAAACTTTTGGTTGACGGCGATTATCTTCATGCGGACGGCACAACCCTCGGTGCGGATAACGGAATAGCGGTCGCCTATATACTGGCGTTATTTTCGGACGATACTTTAAAGCATCCAAGACTGGAAGCCGTTATAACCACCGATGAAGAGGTTGGGATGCACGGGGCGAAAGCGCTGGACCTTTCGGGTTTGAAAGCAAAATACATGATAAATCTTGATTCTGAAGAAGAAGGATATTTGCTTGCCAGCTGTGCCGGAGGGCTGACGGGAACCTGTTTCCTGCCAATAAAGCGGGTGACTAAGCAAGGCAGAAGGTTGTCTATAAACATAGGAGGATTAAAAGGCGGTCATTCCGGCACCGATATTGACAAAAACCGGACCAATGCCAATAAACTTTTGGCTCGCCTTTTGTTTGATTTAAGCAAAAAGAGTCCCTACGATATCCTTCATATGGAAGGCGGCTATAAGGATAATGTAATCCCGAGGGAAGCATTTGCAGAAATTGTCATTGAACCGGAAACCGATAAGTGTCGTCAAATTATAGATGACATTGACGTAATCATGGATATTTATAAGAAAGAGTTAAGAAGCAGCGAGCCGGATCTTAAACATTCCGTAAAAGATATGGGCAATGGTGAGTTTGAAGTTCTTAACCGGGATTCGTTCGAAAAATTGATATTCCTGCTGGTTCAAATTCCTTACGGAGTACAGGTTATGAGTTCTGACATCGAAGGTCTGGTGGAGAGTTCGCTTAATCTGGGAATTTTACGCCTTGAGGAAGGACAGGCTGTTGTTTGCAGTTCCGTAAGGAGTTCCAAGAGCAGTTACAAGAAATATATCAGGGATCGGCTCGAGTTTCTTGCCGGCTTTTTGGGAGGAAGTTTTACCGTTCGTTCTGAATATCCTGCATGGGAATTCAGCAAGGAATCGAAACTGAGAGATCATTTACAAAAACATTACAAGCAGATGTTCGGGAAAGAAATGAAAGTAGAAGCCATCCATGCAGGATTGGAGTGCGGACTGATATCGGAAAAAATGCCGGGGCTTGATATAGTATCCATAGGTCCCGATATGAAGCGGGTTCATACCGTTGAAGAAAGATTGAGCATTTCGTCCGCCATAAGGGTGTATAAATTACTGGAACGGGTTATCGAAGATAAAATCCGGTAAGGATAAGTATGACGAGATTATGATTTAATATTAGGATTTATAGGAGATGGAGCTATGTCAAAGGGCGATACGCATGACAATTTTGAGTTTGAAGCTGAAATAGAAGCTAATTTAAACAGGAACATTGACAAATTATTAAATGAAATCGGTTTGGATGAAGACAAATCTTCCGGTAAGGGGGATGCTGCGGAACAGCCGGGCAACGATAACAGGGCGGAGGATGTCTCTTTGGAGGACGGCTCTTTTGATGATAACTCCTTAAAAGAATGTAAGGCTAATTCTTTGGGTGATAAATTTTCAGATAATAAAAAATCGGACGGTAAATTTTCAGACAGGAACGGTAATGAGAGCAGGAACGCTGAAGATGGCGCTTTAGAAAAAAATAAAAAACAACCGGCTGCGGTATCGGGAAAAAACGAAGCATCAACAGAAAAGAGCGAAGTCCAGGACGGAAAAACAGTAATGGCATCCGATAAAAGCAATTTGATATCTGAAAGAACCGAAGGCAAAACATCATCGGCGAAAGCGGATACATCGGATGCAAATAATGAATATGCCGCAGGCTTGATGCGGGATAATTCCGGTGAAGATTTAGATGATACAATTAGCAATATCAGCGAATCCCTGGCAAAACAGATTGATGAAGAATTGGGAAAATATGATGTGAAACAGGATAAGAAGAAAAAAAGAGCAAGAACGATGAAGATACAGATAGGTATTGTGGCCGGCTTGCTCATTCTGTTGGGATTGGCCTGTTTCCTAAGTTTTACCCAGCCGGGAAACAGACTGTTACTGAAGATGGGAATAAATATAGGCGGTAAAATATGGGATGTCATGACCCAGGAATATACGGATACCACCGATGTAGAGGAAGACGTGGATTACATTGAAGAAGAGGATCTGGCTTCCGATGCGGAAGAAATCGATCCCGACACTATAGAGTGGCCTGAGCATCCCGGCGACGGAAGGCATGAAGACGGAGTTTATAATATCCTTCTGTTGGGTGAGGAAGCAATAGGTTCCGGCAATGCCAGAGGAAGGACAGACCTTATTATCATAGCCACCCTGAATAAAAACCAGAAAACCATTAAACTGACTTCACTTATGAGAGATTTGCTGGTACAGATACCCGGATATAACGACAACAAACTGAATTCTGCCTATGAAAAGGGCGGTATAGATCTGCTTTATGAAACCATTGCCAAGAACTTTGATATCTGCCTTGACGGAAGTATTTTGGTAAATTTCGAAAGCTTTGAAAAAATAGTGGATATCTTGGGCGGCCTGGAAATAACCTTGACGGCTTCGGAAGCAAAATATTTAAGAAACACCAACTATATTTCCGATCCCAGGAACCGGAATGTGGTTGAAGGAAAACAGCTGATGAACGGCAATCAGGTGCTGGGTTACGCCAGAATCAGAAAAAGAGCCGCCATCACGGGCAAAAATAATGACTACGGCAGGACCGACCGGCACAGGATTATACTGAATGCCATTTTTGAAAAATATAAGACAAGCAGCAAAGTTGAACTGCTTTCGATGATGTTGAAGATACTGCCGCTGGTGACAACCGATATAAACAGCGAGACTTTTGAAAAGCTTATTGATACGTACCTTGAAATGGGTACTATGGAGATAGAGCAGCTTCGTATTCCGGCAGACGGTACATTTAAGGATAATGTCAAGGTAAGGGGCATGGATGTTCTCATTCCTGATTTGGATGCAAACAAAAAGATTCTGCACGAGTTTATCTTCGGCAGCTATTGATTAAGAGAATATACTTTACATCCGTGATACCGTTATATAACAATGTTTTGACCCGGATTAAGCTATAATATATGCATGACAATACCCTAAAGGTTTTGTCATGCATTATTAACGGCAGGTTTGTCATAATCGGCTTATTTTTTTCATATATTTATTTGCCAGTATAAGAGGTTGGCTAAAAATATTATGGAAAAGGTAAGTTGATTATGAAAAGATACCGGTCTGAACTGCTTGTTTTATACTGTTTGGTTTTATTATTGATAACGGTTGGCATAACGGGCAAGTGTCAGAAGCTGATTATAACAGAACTGAAAATAAGGGACGTTGTAAAAAAGGAAATAGATTACGACAGTTTTCGTAATGTGCGGATAAATAAAAAAAATCTGGAAAAGATACGTAAACTGGCCGATGAATGTTTAACAGCCTATCCGTATTTAGCCGGGTATCCATATACGGATTATATCGGTTATCTTACATTTTCAATGATGATGGCAGATTATGACTTGGTCGGCGGGAAAGTACCAGATATTGATACATTTTTACGGGGCATCGGAAGGGTATCGGCGACCGGGGTATTCAAGGAATTATATCCATATTATAAAGCTATTTTCTCGGATATCCGGTATTTTCCGATTCCCTCCATGGGCAAGAATGCCGATACCGTGTCTTTCGAGGACAGCTGGATGGCGCCAAGAAGCTACGGCGGCAACAGAAAGCATGAAGGAACGGATATAATGTCTGGAAACAACATTCGCGGGTATTTTCCGGTTGTAAGTATTACAAACGGTACCGTAGAAAAAATAGGATGGCTTGAAAAGGGAGGCAACAGGATCGGCATCCGTGCCGATAGCGGCGCTTATTTTTACTATGCCCATCTGGATTCATATGCTCCCGGCCTTAAAGCGGGAGATTATGTAACGGCCGGTCAGCTTCTCGGTTTTATGGGAGACTCCGGTTACGGAAAAGAAGGCACCGTCGGAAAATTTGATGTTCATTTACATCTCGGAATATATGTACCGTCCGATTCCATTGAGATGAGTGTTAATCCTTACTGGATATTAACAATTTTGGAAGACAGCAGGACGGAATTGGTCCATTAGATGTAATAATAAAAATTTCAGTGGAAAACATATTATAATATAGTATAATAATAGGCATTGGCATATTCTTCTTAATATTTGTGTTGTTTAAAGATTATAACGGTAAGAGGGAATTTCATATGGAAGTGTACTTGGATAATTCGGCAACGACCAGGGTAACGGAAAGCGTACGGGACGTTATGGTAAAAGTGTTGTATGATGATTACGGCAATCCTTCATCGATGCACAGAAAGGGAGTTGCCGCCGAAAAATATATGAGAGATGCAGCGCAGATTGTAGCCGACAGTCTGAAAGTCGAACCGAAGGAAATTATATTTACATCGGGAGGAACCGAAGCGAATAACCTCGCATTAATAGGAGCGGCTATGGCCTATCAAAGACGGGGAAGGCATATTATCACATCAGGGATTGAACATCCTTCTGTGCATCAGCCGCTTTTATTTTTAAAAGAAAACGGGTACAAAATTGATTTCATTCCGGTGGACGGTACCGGTAAATTAATAAAGGACATGCTGTATGATGCGATAAATGAGGAAACCCAGATCGTATCCGTCATGTATGTTAACAACGAAATAGGTTCTGTTCAGGATATAGAGGAAATAGCCAGGGAAATCAAAGCCATAAAGAAAGACATTATCTTTCATGTAGACGCTGTCCAGGCTTTCGGCAAATACCGGATATATCCAAAGAGAATGGGAATAGACCTTTTGTCGGTAAGCGGTCATAAAATTCACGGACCGAAGGGAAGCGGAATCTTATATGTAAACGATAATGTTAAATTAAAACCGATAATTTTCGGGGGTGGCCATCAAAGAGGGTTGCGCTCAGGCACCGAAAATGTACCTGCCATAGCGGGTCTTGGACAGGCTGTGAAGGAAATATACGAGGACTTTGACAAAAAAGTCAATAAGATGTATGATTTAAAGCAAAAATTTATAAAAGAAATAAGCAGGCTTGAAGGTGTCAGAATAAACGGGCTTCCTGCCGAATGTGGCCCGGATTATGAGATGGAATATATTAAAAAGACGGCTCCGCACATAATTTCTGTAAGTTTTGAAGGAGTAAGGAGCGAAGTTCTTCTCCATGCCCTGGAAGATCGGGGAATATATGTTTCTGCCGGTTCTGCCTGCAGTTCCCATCATCCTCAGCCCAGTACCACTCTTACTGCAATCGGATTGCCGAAACATCTTTTGGACTCCACAATCCGGGTTTCCATCTCTGAGATGACTACGGAGGATGAAATGGAGTATACGGTCGAACAGATTAAGGATTTACTGCCTGTGTTGAGAAGATATACAAGGAGATAAGTTATAGCAAACAGAACGGAAAGGTTAAGATGTGTATGTTTAAAGCATTTTTGATAAAATATGCGGAAATCGGATTGAAGGGAAACAACCGATATCTGTTTGAGAACGCTTTATGTGAAAGAATAAAGGATGTTCTTAAATCTTTGGGTGAGTATTTGGTATATAAGGAACAGGGAAGAATTATTGTAGAATGCCCGGATGAGTATGACTATGATGAAACGGTGGAAGCCCTTAAGAGGGTATTCGGCATATCTTCTTTTTGCCCGATAGTAACTGTAGATTATATTGAATGGGAGAATCTGACAAAAGCGGTGGGGGACTATGTGGATGCCGTTTATCCCGAAAAAAATTTTACATTTAAGGTTTTCGCCAAACGGGCAGACAAAAGATACCCCCTTTCCTCGCCGGAAATCTGCAGCAGGATGGGTGCTTATTTGTTAAACAGATTCCCCACCTTAAAAGTGGATGTTCATGAGCCGGATGTTGCTTTGAACGTGGAAGTCCGTTCAAAAGCGTATATATATTCAATAGAAATACCGGGTCCCGGCGGAATGCCCGTCGGTTCCAACGGCAAGGCCATGCTCCTTTTATCCGGCGGTATCGACAGTCCGGTGGCCGGTTACATGATTGCAAAACGGGGAGTAACGGTGGACGCGGTCTATTTTCATGCCCCTCCTTATACCAGCGAGAGGGCAAAACAGAAAGTTGTGGATTTGGCGAAAAAGATTTCCCGATACGCAGGCAGGATGAAGCTTTTCGTGGTTAATTTTACTGATATACAGCTGTATATCTACGACAAATGTCCCCATGAGGAACTGACCATAATTATGCGCAGGTATATGATGCGGATTGCGGAATATCTGGCAAAGCAGGAAAATTGCCTGGGGCTTATCACAGGTGAAAGTCTGGGCCAGGTTGCCAGTCAGACGATGCAAAGCCTTGCGGCTACCAATGAAGTTTGTACGATGCCTGTGTACAGACCCTTAATTGCATTTGACAAGAAGGACATCGTGGAAGTGGCTGAAACGATTGATACTTACGAAACTTCAATCCAGCCCTATGAAGATTGTTGTACGATATTTGTGGCAAAACATCCTGTAACAAAACCGAATTTAAAACAAATCCGTTATTCGGAGCGAAAGCTGCAGGAAAAAATTGACGAACTGGTAGATGAGGCTATTAAGACGGTAGAAGTCATAGAAATTGAATAACCGTTAGAATGCCGTATATATTCCTTGGTATAAATTTGATTTGTAATAATTTCATATACAGATAAAAAATAAAGCTGCCGGATTCGGCAGCTTTGAAAAAATCATATCGGTTATTCAATAATGTAAGGTTTCAGTGTGGCAAGAATTTCATCAAGATTATCCTCTGCATGTATGTTCAAATCGATAGGCTTGGATAAATCAAGACTGAAGATACCCATTATGGATTTTGCATCTATAACATATCTGCCTGAAACCAAATCGAAATCGGAATCGAATTTGGTAACATCATTAACAAATGCTTTTACCTTATCAATAGAATTTAAGGATACTTTAACTGTCTTCATAGTACAAACCTCCTTTGATATCGATATATGTATATACTATAATTTAACATTTTAAAAGTCAATATACAAAGTATATAAAAAGGTGTCAGGCACCGTGAACAAATTGTGAACAAACTTGTTCACAATTTGTTAACAGTGCCTGACACCGGGAAAGGATGTAAGGCATGAAAAAAACGGCAGCATTTCTGACGCTGGGCTGCAAAGTCAACTCCTATGAGACGGAAGCCATACGGGGAATGTTTGAGGCTGCGGGTTATGAAACTGTGGACTTTAAGGAGGTTGCTGATGTATATGTGGTAAATACCTGCACGGTAACCAATATTGCAGATAGAAAATCGAGACAAATGCTCCACCAGGCAAGGAAAAGAAATTCCGACGCCGTCATAGTGGCCGTCGGCTGTTATGTTCAGGCAAAGGAAGAGGAACTGCTTCATGACAGCAGTGTGGATTTGGTGATTGGAAACAACAGAAAATCGGAGATAGTCAATCTGGTTGAGCATTACTTGTCCGAAAAAGATAAAGACAATAATAAAATTGTTGTCGACATAGGCAAGGAAAAAGACTATGAAGAGTTGTCCATAATATCGGGGATGGAAAGAACAAGAGCTTTTATTAAGATCCAGGACGGATGCAACAGATTTTGCTCCTACTGCATAATTCCCTATGTGAGGGGAAGGGTAAGAAGCAGGAATGAAGAGGACATCATTAAAGAAATCAGAAAACTGGCGGATTCGGGTTATAAGGAATTTGTGCTTACCGGTATTCATATATCTTCTTATGGCACCGACCGACTGAACTATACGGAAGACGGTTATAAGGAAATGCCGTTGGCTAAACTGATTAAAGCCATAAGCGGGATACCCGGCGTTGAAAGAATCCGCCTGGGTTCTTTGGAACCCGGTATTATAACCGAAGCTTTCGTTAAGGAGATTGCGGGCATCAGGCAATTTTGCCCCCATTTTCATTTGTCACTGCAAAGCGGCAGCAATACGGTACTTATGCGGATGAACCGAAAATATACATGCGAGGAATATGAAAATAAGGTTGAACTTATAAGAAAATATTTTGAAATTCCGGCCTTTACAACCGATGTTATTGTGGGATTTCCCGGAGAAACCGATGAAGAATTCAGGGAAACCCTTGATTTTGTTCAAAGGATAGGTTTTTCCCATATTCATGTGTTCAAGTATTCAAAAAGAGAAGGAACCAAAGCCGCAAAGATGCCGAATCAGATACCTGAGGAAATAAAACATCAAAGAAGCAATGAACTTATATCCGTGGCAAAAAAAATGTCCATGGATTATAAAGCTCTATTTTTGGGAAGAATAGAGAAAATACTTTTTGAAGAGGAAGCCGAGATTGACGGAAACATATATCAAATCGGCCATAATGAACGATATCAGAAATTTGCCTTAAGTTCCGGCGAGAATTTGATAAACCGGATCATTCCGGTCAAGGCTGAGAAAATGTTAACGGATGACATACTGTATTGTACTATGCTGCAATAATTTAATTGAATTTTCCACATATATATATTATAGTAGAATATAAGGAATTTTTAGTTAAACAGGATCAAACCCTAACTGGGAAGGATGTGACTCTATGCCAAAGGTTAACAATACGCAATACTTCAAAGTACAGAAAGATGCAGATGCAGACGTATCGGAAGTTATCCAGTCTGTTTATTCTGCGCTTACGGAGAAAGGGTATAATCCGGTCAGCCAAATTGTCGGATATATAATGTCGGGAGATCCAACCTACATAACCAGTCATAAAGGGGCCAGAAGCCTGATTATGAAGGTAGAAAGAGATGAAATAATCGAAGAATTGTTGAGATTTTATATCGAGAAACAATGTAAGTAACAGCACTCGAATTAAGGAGAAACTGTATGAGGATTATGGGTCTCGACTACGGATCCGTCACAGTCGGGGTTGCTATCAGTGATCCGCTTCTGTTGACAGCCCAGGGAATTGAGGTCATTCGAAGAAAACAGGAAAACAAATTAAGAAGGACATTGGCAAGAATAGAAGAATTAATAAAAGAGTATGAGGTATCCAAAATTGTCTTAGGTTATCCTAAGAATATGAACAATACCATCGGTGAACGGGCCAGAAAAACAGAAGAATTTGCTGAAATGCTGCGCAAGAGGACAAATCTGGAAGTGATTTTATGGGACGAGAGGCTTACTACCGTATCCGCCGGAAATGTTCTTTCGGAGGGTGGATTGAATTATAAAGAAAAAGATGCCGTAATCGATAAAATTGCTGCAGTAATCATTTTGCAGGGTTATTTGGACAAACTGTATAATCAAAAGAATAACAGCCAAGATTAGGATGATATGATAAATCAGGAAGGTATGAGAAGTTATGAAAAACAGATCCGATGAAATTGTTTTTACAACAGATGACGGGGAAAAAGTCGTATTTCGTGTATTGGAACAGACCAGGCTTGGCGGTGTTAATTATTTATTGGTTTGTACTACTGATGAAGAAGAAGAGGAAGCTCTTATACTTAAAGATATTTCGAAAGATACGGATACCGAAGCCATATATGACATAGTTGACGATGATGCCGAACTTGCTTTGGTATCGGAAGTTTTTGAAGAATTATTGGATGACATTGAATTTAATTAATTGCATTGATAATAAATTAGATGGAAACGGTGATAATAAAATGCCTGATAACAGTGAAGAACAATTCAAGGCTTTATTAAGAATGAACGGACTTAAAGTTACAAATCAGAGAATAGCGATTTTGGAGGCGTTAAGTTCAAGGCCGGGCGAACACCTGACAGCCGAAGAAATCTATGATGTTGTCAAAAAAGATTATCCTGATATCGGATTAGCGACGGTTTATCGTACTATTCAGTTGTTATCGGAATTAAACCTTATAGATAAACTTAACCTGGATGATGGGTATGTAAGATACGAAATAGGAAATAAGGAGAAAAACGAAAACTGCCACCATCATCATCATTTAATATGCCTTGATTGTGGTAATATTTATGCATTCCAGGATGATCTGCTGGAAAATCTGGAAGAAAAGATCAAGGAGACTCTCGGATTTAAGGTTGTTGATCATGAGGTAAAACTTTATGGATACTGCAAGGAATGTATAAAAAATAAGGGCGATAAAAACGAGGAAATCTAATTTATATATCATGCACTTATTTAATGGATAAGTACATACATAAACCATTGGAGGTGCAAATTTTTGAAAGAAAAGGAAACAACAGTATTGAAAGACAGAAGAACTGCGGCTCTCAGAAAAAACAACTCAAATACTGCTAATTTAATCAACGGAAAAAATAACGGTAAAAAAAACCATAGCACAAATAACGGTAAGCAAAACAGTTTAACCGGCAGCATGGAGTCACCTGTTAAGAATGAAAATTCGAAACCAGAAGGATTAAAAATCATTCCTCTGGGCGGACTTGAGAAAATCGGCATGAACATTACGGCTATCGAATATGGCGACAGCATTATAGTTATAGACTGCGGTTTATCATTTCCCGAGGATGATATGTTGGGAATCGATTTTATTATTCCCGACGTGACTTATCTTAAAGAGAACATAGAAAAGGTCAAGGGTTTTGTCATAACCCACGGCCATGAGGACCATATAGGTGCTTTACCGTATATAATAAAAGACATCAATGTACCGATATATGCGACAAAATTAACTACGGCAATTATAGAAAACAAGTTAAAGGAACATAACCTGTTAAAAGGCACAAAACGTAAGGTTGTAAAATACGGTCAGTCGATTAATCTTGGATGTTTCAGGGTTGAGTTTGTCAGGACCAATCACAGTATTGCGGATGCGGCCGCATTGGCAATTTTTACTCCGGTCGGCATTATATTCCATACGGGAGATTTCAAGGTGGATTATACACCGGTATTCGGTACACCCATAGATCTTCAAAGGATTGGTGAAATAGGTAAAAAGGGCGTACTGGCACTTTTGTGCGACAGTACCAATGTCGAAAGACCGGGATATACAATGTCCGAAAGTACGGTCGGAAGAACTTTTGACAGTATATTTGCGGACCATTACAAGCAAAGAATAATTGTGGCAACTTTTTCTTCGAACGTGGACAGAGTGCAGCAGATTGTCAATTCTGCGGTCAAGTACGGCAGAAAAGTGGTAATCGAAGGGCGAAGCATGGTTAATATTATTACCACGGCTTCCGAATTGGGCTATATAAATATTCCCGATGGGGTTTTGATAGATATTGAAAATATGAAAAATTACCCTGACGAACAACTGGTGGTTATCACAACGGGAAGCCAGGGCGAAAGCATGGCGGCGCTGTCGAGAATGGCCGCATCTATTCACAAAAAGATCACCATAAAACCCGGTGATGTGGTTATATTAAGTTCCACCCCGATACCGGGCAACGAAAAATCCGTATCAAGGGTTATCAACGAATTATCAATGAAAGGCGCAAAAGTAATATATCAGGATACTCATGTGTCCGGCCATGCATGCCAGGAGGAAATCAAATTAATATATGCCCTGACTAAACCCAAATATGCGATTCCGGTACACGGGGAATACAGACATTTGATTCGTCATGCGGAAATTGCCCAGATGATGGGAGTGCCGAAAGATAATATATTCCTTTTGTCTTCCGGAGACGTTCTTACCATTACGGAGGAAAAAGCGGAAGTTACCGGTGAGGTTACCGCCCAGGGCATCCTGGTTGACGGACTCGGTGTAGGAGACGTGGGCAATATTGTGCTCCGTGATCGTCAGATGTTATCGGAAAACGGCCTGATAATTGTGGTTATTTCTTTGGAGCGGGGCACCAATCAGGTTCTTGCCGGCCCCGATATTGTTTCCAGAGGTTTTGTATATGTGAGAGAATCCGAGAACCTTATGGAAGAGGCCAGAGAAATAGTAAGAAACGCTTTGGACAGATGTCTGGCAAAAGATATAAGCGATTGGAGCAGAATTAAAACCGAAATAAAAGATTCTTTAAGCGATTTCATCTGGAAAAAGACCAAGAGAACGCCGATGATTCTGCCGATTATAATGGAAATAATTTAATAAACATGTACATTTGAGTATTTGCGATTACAATACAGAGTCAATTCGGATGAGGGTTTGCCCTGTTTGCAGTTAACTGTTAAAAATGTTATAATTGAAAAGCAAATCTGTATTTTTGCCAGTTTGTAAGCACAACCCGGAAAGCAGGAAGCTTTTCGGGTTAATCTGCTTACCTGCGTTATAATGTAATATATTGGTTACAGGCTAATTAATAAAAATCATAAAATGAAATTTGAGACATTTGACTATATATGAGTAATAAGAATATAAGATGATATTTAATTAATAAGCTATATAAATAAATATAAGCTGATATTTAAGATATATAATATTTAAGATATATAACTATTATTAAGCTATATATAATAGAAGCTGAATATTGAGATATATGACTATATAAAAGCTAAATATATATAAGCTGATATCTGAGATGTATAACTATATATAAGCTTATAATATATGCTGATATTTGAGATGATGTATAACTATATATAAGCTATATAATAATCTGATATCTGAGATTTATTACTATATATAAGCTATATAAATATGAGCCGATATAAAGTTACTTATATAAATTATAAATATAAGCTGATATAAAGTTATTTATAAATTCAGGATTATATGAAAGTTAGGAGAGCGACATTATGGCTTCTTCATCAACAACCTTTAAGGTAACATTTAAAATAACCAGTTTCATCCTTAGGTTACTGCTGAATATAGTATTTTTTATACTGGTGGTCATTTTTGTCATATATGCCAGCCGGGCGGCCTATAATTTTACCTATCAGTTGTATGGCCCCGTAACCATGGATCCGGAACCCGGAAGAACGGTATATATAGAAATAGGCAAGGGCGAATCCACCATGGAAGTTGCCCGCAAGCTGGAATTATACCGTGTCATAAAAAACAAGTATGCGTTCATGTTAAAAACCAAGCTGCAGAACGAAGTGATTATGCCGGGCAAGTATGAAGTAAATTCTTCGATGACATACGATGAGATACTTGATACAATAACCGATTACTCGAAATCATTGGTACAAACCGAAACGGTTGAAAAAGAGTGATCGGCTGTTAAGGACAGTTATTAAAAACAGGAAAGTTAATTAAAACCTGCGGGTAAGCTTAAGAGAAAAGCAAATAAAGAGTAAGCGGCATTTCTACAAAAAGGATTTGAGGCATAATGATTACAGATGAGAGAATTACGGCATATATAAACTCCCTGGGTAAAGAACTTCCGCCCGAGTTATATAATCTCGAAAAGGAAGCCATTGAGAAAGCGGTTCCTATTATACGGAAAGATACCCAGGGGGTTATCCGTTTTTTATTGGCTGTAAAACAACCGAAACGAATTCTGGAGGTCGGAACAGCCATTGGCTTTTCGGCCCTCTTTATGAGTGAATATTCTCCCTGTGACTGCAAAATAACCACCATTGAGAAAGTTCCCATGCGTCTTGTGGAAGCAAGAAAGAATCTGACAAACGATATTTTCCCCCAAAGGAATAAAATCACCTTATTGGAGGGAGAAGCGGTTGATGTCCTGAATGATTTGGTAAAATCAGGAGAAACATTCGATTTTATTTTTCTTGATGCCGCAAAGGCCCAGTATATGAACTTTCTTCCGTTACTGATGAATCTCCTGGAAAAAGAGGGGCTTCTTTTATCCGATAATGTTTTGCAGGACGGTACTGTCATCAATTCAAGATACAGCATAACAAGAAGGGACAGGACCATTCATACCCGTATGAGGGAATATCTGTATACAATTACCCATATGGACGAACTGGAAACCGTTATTTTGCCTGTAGGTGACGGAATTACTGTCAGTTACCGAAAATATTAAATATTTGTGCTTCTGTTGTAAAAAGATAATATTTTAGAACAGTTAATATTGAGCTGTATGTTAAGCATTTGTATTTTAAGCAATTTAATGAAAGTTGGTTAGAAAGAAGGATATCATGAACATAAACGGAAAGAAACCGGAACTTTTAATGCCGGCGGGAGATCTGGAGACACTTAAGGTTGCGGTAATGTACGGCGCCGATGCCGTATACATCGGCGGAGATATGTACGGACTTCGGGCAAAAGCAAAGAATTTTTCCATGGAGGAAATGAAAGAAGGAATTGCTTTTGCCCACAGTTATAATAAAAAGGTTTATGTAACCGCCAATATTACCGCCCACAATGAGGACCTTGAGGGAATAAGAAATTATTTTAAGGAACTGAAAGATTTGGGTGAAAGCAAACCAGATGCACTGATAATAACGGATCCTGGAGTATTCACCATAGCAAGAGAAACAGTACCCGAGATAGATATTCATATAAGTACCCAGGCGAACAACACCAATTATGCAACTTTCAAATTCTGGCACGATCTGGGGGCAACCAGGGTCGTCGCTGCAAGGGAATTATCCTTAAAGGAGATAGCCCTGATTAGGGAAAACATTCCTCAGGATATGGAAATCGAGGCCTTTGTTCATGGAGCCATGTGTATAGCATATTCCGGCCGCTGCCTGCTTTCCAATTATTTTACGGGAAGGGATGCCAACATGGGCGAATGCACCCATTCCTGCAGGTGGAAATATTATTTGATGGAAGAAAAAAGACCCGGGGTATTCCTTCCCATAGAGGAAAATGAACGGGGGACTTATATTTTTAATTCGAAAGATTTGTGTATGGTTGAATATATTCCGGAGCTGATTGAAGCCGGAATTGACAGCTTTAAGGTTGAAGGCAGAATGAAGACGGCGCTTTATGTGGCCACTATAGCAAGAACTTACAGGAAGGCAATTGACGATTATTTTACCGATCCCAATCTGTATGAAAAGAATAAACCTTTATATATGGAAGAAGCTGCTAAAGGTGTTAACCGTCAGTTCACCACCGGATTTTTCTTTGGAAAGCCCACTTATCAGGATCAGATTTACGATCGGAGCACTTACGAAAAATCTTATACTTACCTTGGGACTATCAGGGGAGAACGAGACGGCTTGTATAATTTGGAGCAGAAAAACAAATTTTTTGTAGGAGAAGAAATAGAAGTCATAAGACCCGGCGGAGTAACCATGACGGCTGTCGTAAAAAAGATTACCGATGAGGAAGGCAATGATATGGACAGTTGTCCTCATCCGCGGCAGAGTATTTATATAGACCTGGGAATAAAACTTTATCCCTATGATATATTAAGACGAAAAGAGCGACAATAAAATAATACATGCATAGGCTTTTTCGGCGATATAAACAGGACTTTTGTTCTTTTTGTCCTTTTTTAAGATGGATAGGCACTTTATGTCATTTCTGTTCATATGATAGTAATGAATCTTTAAGTATTGAGGGTGCCTATCTTCGTGAAATCGTTTCCGAAACCGTTAAGTACAAAAGAAGAAGCAGAGTATCTGCTACGATGTAAAGCGGGGGATAAAGAAGCAAGAAATATATTGATAGAACATAATTTAAGGTTGGTTGCCCATATAGTCAAGAAATACAGTATGACCGACAAAGAAACGGACGATTTGATTTCAATCGGTACAATAGGACTGATTAAGGCAATCGACACATTTGACGAAGAAAAAGGAATTCGTCTGGCTACTTATGCATCACGGTGTATAGACAATGAACTTCTCATGATGTTAAGAAGCAACAAACGTCTGAATAAAGAAGTGTATCTGTATGATCCCATAGGTTCCGACAGAGAAGGCAACGAAATTAATCTCCTGGATATTATAGAGGAAACCGATACGGATGTTGTCGAGAATATAGTTTTGGAAGAGGATATTAAGAAATTGTATAAAGTAATCGGTAAAGTGCTAACCGACAGAGAGCGGGAAATAATTTTTCTTAGGTACGGGTTGGTCGGTCAAAGGGAAGTGACCCAGAGGGAAATTGCAAAAAAATTGGGCATATCCAGGAGTTATGTCAGCCGGATTGAAAAAAAAGCGTTGAAAAAATTAAGGGAATGTTTTGAATAATACGCATTTAAATATAACCATAAAAGCTTTTGTTTTTAAACAAAAGCTTTCTTTTTTTAGTGCGCCCGGCATGGGCGCAATCTAACGGGTGAAAGTCCCGAAACCGCCCGGTAGCGGGAAGGTTATAGC
>ENA-OWPA01000925-OWPA01000925.1-bioreactor-metagenome-genome-assembly--contig:-NODE-925-length-26330-cov-14.730050_pt1 | contig 26330 bp, 19 predicted proteins | sample MGYA00238139_ERZ651803 | MGnify/ENA primary metagenome ERZ651803 (study PRJEB26909, sample SAMN07631231) | bioreactor metagenome | isolation source: Switchgrass digestor | place: USA: Dartmouth... | reverse complement strand
AATTGTATGTCATCGTGTTTTTAATTTCTTCCATTTTCCAATCCTCCTTGCGTTTTTTAATGGCTTCTCTGCCATGTTTTTATTGCGAAATTTATAAAGCCCTTTCTCTAGGGCACAAGAAAAGACAGTCAACGAATAACTGCCTTCAATTAACAGGGTTTGATAAAAGGGCTCTTATTCAAAGAGCTCTACTTTTGAAGCTCTATATAATTTAGGGGCACCACCTAAAGATTACTATATGGAGATTTTTGTGGCTGATCTGACATATCTGCTGTCAAACGATCTGTATTTACTTTGTCAGTATTAGCATCAACTGTTTTGTTTTCTTTATTATTTGTACTTTCTTTTTGTTTACTCTCATATACAGCAGCCTGTATTTTAGCAATAACATCCTTGCTATCGTTATAAACAGCTTGAGGATCTGTAAATAACGAAACAGTTTCAATTGCATGTTTTGCATCAATTCCAGTCTTAATCATAGTACCCAAGGCATTAACTTTAGTAGCAATATCATAAATCTTATTTCTTCCATGTTTAATCTGGATATCTGATATAGCCAAATTTTTAATATCCTGATATTCATTTGGGATATCAGGAGATTTTTTAATAATTTCAAGCATTATCTTTATAGCTTGGCGTTCAGATTGTTCAAAAATACTTTCAGAATTCAAGGCCATTGTTTCTGCCATTTGCCAACCCGAAGATAAATTCATGGCTGAACCAGTAGATCCACCGGAATTATCCTGACGCATTGGAACACCTGCAATTTCCATGGCTTGTTGTTGTAAATAATCAACAAGTGTTTGTATTTCTGATTGATTTAAAACATTATGCAAATATTCAACATTGGCTTGTACATTACCAGGTGATTGTGTTTGGATAATACCGTTTGTGTGTATATCTTTAAGTTTATCATCTGGTATTGCAGCATTATTTAACCATAATAAACTTTGAACATTTTGCGCAATATCGTTAATACGATCAGAATTTATAATATTAATAGCATCAAGAATAGAAATAACCTTTTCAAAACATCCGGTTCTGTCATAGTTATTTACATATTCAACGATCGGAATAATAGATGGTATATTTTGAATTCCTCTGCCGTTATTAATTTGCCAATATTTTTCTTCCTTACCGTTAATAATACGAGTACCGTTTTCTATTAGAAAATATGTATCATCCGTATAACACCCATAAAGAGTCTTACCGTCTTTTTGAGTATTATATGTTACAGCTAACATTGGCTTTTGATATATATCATTAGAATAAACTATAAAAGTTGTTAATGGATTAAGTATCAATACATCAAACACCGATTTACCGACAACATTCTTTTTGGGTCTAATCATGCGATAGCCAACGCCACAAATTTTAATATATCTTGCGAGTGCAACATCTTTAGAAGCTTTGCTTTCTTCAAGTAACATTTCATTTAAAGTTGTAATTCGAATATCATCTTTGTCGGCATCACTTTCCGGTAATTGGCGTTTTGCTCTTTGAATATATGTGATAGGATTTCCGAATTCATAAGCCATCTTAAAATCTGTAATTTTAGCTGCATTATTTTCAGCAACCTTAATATTAATTTCCGGGCGTACTTCTTTATTTCGATATAAAATCGGTTGAATGCCTTTTTCATAATCCAATAAATAACGCATTTCATGCGCATTTTGCTCATGTATTATTAAGGCATCTTGTAAAACAGAAATTACATTCGTATAATCTATCTTTGACACATCGGTATATATTTTTTTTCTACCTCTTAACTCTAATGATGTCATACCGTTATTCTTATTATCTTCACCATTTTGAATTTCAATAGCCATATTATCTATCACCCGGCTTTCATTAAGTCTGCTGTTAATATTAATGTATAATTTAGATTTTGAACCTCTCCACCTTACGCTTCGCTTAGAAGGTGGAGATTCTCGCTTCATCAGCCTCGTAACCTACTACCTCCACGAGCATCACATCGGGTCGTTCCAACCCTAGTTTATGTCAAGCACCAATTCATCTCCCACTTAAAGAAGTGGGAGTATTCTTGGTGATTTAAAGATAAAATTACCGCTTATCGCAAGGGGACAACGATAAGCGGCCTATATATGAAGGAGGGCATAAGAATGAGGGCAAAAGGGAATATATCTGTGTCTTACGACACTTTCTCCAATATATACTATAGCACTTATTTTATATGAATTGTATGAAATGTGAGGTTTTATATCCAGCTTTTTAGACATTTACAATTTCAAGATATTTTGATATTCTTTTCGAAATAGTGCTTTGCTCCATGTGCAGTTTTTTAGCAACTTCTTCTTGAGTCATGCCGTCTATATAGGTATATGTAAATATTAATCTTGTGCTTAAATCGGGAATATTCTGTATAAATTCTTCAATTTCAATTCTTAATTTTTCCAATTCGCTAAGCTGTTTTTCTAGTCGCATATGAAGCTCTTGCCTTTTCCTCAGCCATTTGTCAGCTTCAGGCCCATTATATCCTGAAACATAAAAGCTTCTTTTTAAATATGGAAATTCTTTTGATGAGCCATAAACTTTCCCATAATACTTTTGCGGAGGATTATTTTCAAGATACTCAATTGATTTTTTTGTGCGTTCAATGGCTTGTGCTAAATATATATATTCTGATAATTGTTTTTTTGTTATCATCGAATTCCTCCTTATAGTCCATATTTTCTACGGTCAATGATTTCAACTTTAGCAGTATAACCGCCTTCGATAAATTGCTCCAACTGAGACAAAGAATCTGGAGCATCGTCATGTTCATTTTTACCTATTTGAACAAACATTGTTAATTCATCCATTGCAGCATCGTATTCATCGGAACGATAAAATCTTTTTGTGCCTGGTTTATCGTTTTCAGCAGCTTTTTTAATAGTTGAATTAGGGGCCAAAAATATAAATCTGCGTTTAATATCACCTGAATATTGGATTATTTTTGCCATTTTAGCCATTGTAGTAGGCGCTTTAGAAGATGTAATAGAGCATTTATATTGTTTTTCTGACAGAGAATCATCGATATATTTTGCATACATATCTCCACCATTATTGCCTTCAAAATTAATCTGCTGAATGCTATTAGATATTATTTTCCCAACTACGATTGGTATAGTGACTTCTTTCGCACCGCGGTTGAATACCCAATCAACAATATAAACATCACCATTTTCATATTCATAACCTATTGGCATAGACAAACTATCACCGCCACCCCAAGCAACATCACAAACAGAAACAACTCTAACAAAGCCACTCTCAGGCAATATGCCATTAAAATATCTAAGTTCATCAACAGGAAAGAGAAGACCTTCACGTACAAACGGCCTTTGTTGATATTTAGCTTCCCATTCATTAGAGTCCAATCGTTCTTTTAATTCTAAATAGTACTTGGTAGAAAAACCAACCCCGTAATCATATTGGAAATTACTTTCCCTTTTTTCATTCAATGCGGGAATTTTCCGAAATCTATATCTAGGATTGTCTTTTTTTTCTTTTTCAACTCTTCCTAACGGATCCAATACGTTCCAACGCGTACCAACCATTAATTCACGAGCGCCATCATTTTTACGGTCAACAAGAACATTCAAATAATCCTGATAACGACCTTCAAGTCGAGTAGGACTTAAAGATTCCTGCCTATCACGAACCAAGTCGTCAACATACAAATAACCATCACTTGAAATATCAACGGCACCAGTCCATGTACCGTCGATACCACGGCAAGTTAAGGTAGGAAAGCGGCTGGGAGTATTAAGGTTTATTTCTTTCTTTTCAGCAGATTTCGATTCAAGCTTTACATTAGGAAATATTTCGCCAAATGTATATTCCGGAGATGTTATCAGATTCAATATTTCATTGTAAAATCCATCTGCCAATATTCCACTGTGACCGGCCATAGCATTATGGCTGTCAGGGCGCTTGCCCATAATCCAGGACATGAAGAAGATACAGAGGGTACTATTATGTGTTGGTATGCATCGGCGGCCAACTCTATATATACCACCTTGAACAGCTATACAATTTCCCTGTTTTGGTTCAATATCTTCAATTTTTGTTATTGCTATTCTGCGTTTTTTTGAAAAATCATTTAATTGTTTACGTTTTAATCTGCAAGGAATTGGATATGTGGGATTGAAAGAAATAACCCAGTATTTCTTTCTGCCATTAATACCTGATGATGATCTGTGAGGTAAAACTTCTTTTACAGAACATCGCCATCCAAATGTTGAAACCAATGATATGAAATCCTCTTTCAATTTTTCTTCCGATGTAGTAAAGTCATATCTATGTTCTTTTTTTCTTAAACACCCATCCGTATCAAGTAAACCAGCCAACAATTCAAGACGTTGCGGAATAGACGAAGATAAATAAATTCCAGGTATATATTTTTCGTTATATTTTCTGCTATGGCATAAACCGATTTTTTGCAAATCTTTTCTTAATGATTTGAACCCATAATATTCAACACCTGTTGTTTTATGAGTAGTATGCCAAGATATTTCATACCCATCATCAATAATAGACTGAACAATAGGATAATCATCTTTACTTAAACATATATCTGGATTTCCATTTCGTCCGTCTCCAAGCCATACGCCTAATGTATATGGTTTTACTGGAAGGTCTTTAACAGAACCAACCAATGGTTGATAAAGTGGAATTTGATAGCAATATCTTCTTTTTTTAGATTTAGGTTCTGTATATTCAAGGTCTGTTAATTCTTTTGTTTCAGCAATTCTTTCTTGTTGTTTATGCCTATCATAGATAATCCACTCATGATTTTCATGGCAGTCAATATACGAGCCATCAGAAAACCATACTCGCTTATTTGCATAATACTTAGGGAAAACATGAATTACTTTTACTGGTAATCCATCATAATCAAATACATAATCACCCACTTTTAAATCACCATGGTTTTTCCAACCATCAAGTGTTAACACGGGTGTATCATCAGATATAAGTTTTCCAACTCGCGGTGGAAGAGAAACTCCCAAAAAATCAAGCTTTCCATCTTCAAGGTCCTGCAAATCTTGAACAACGATATAAAGAGTTTTCCTTCTAGGAAGATAAAATCTCTTTTCAACTGATCTGTTTTTCTCCATATATAGAAGATAAGAATCAAATATATATGGTGCTTCAAATAACAGGCACTTATTATATAATTCAAAAAATCTTATATCTGCTGGAGCCCATCTTGCTGCTATGCCTTTTACTAAAGTTGTCAGTTTTAAAGACTTATCAATTTCATTGCTTAGTTCAAAACGAGTCCTTGCAGCTTCAAATAAATTAGCAAGATTGTTGTAATCATTCAGATTAGTTTTTTTGAGTCTGCTTATATTTTTCTTAACTTCATCAAGCGCTGTAGACATATAAAAAAGAGTCACTCCTTTCTTCTGAAATTTGCGACTCTTACCGTGTCTTTTACGTTGTTATATTTAGTTTATTTAGTATATCCATGCCCATATAAAAGCAAACACCACACCAATGGCATGAAGTATCATCCAAAGCCAATAAAACGTTCCTAAAAGTTTTTCAACACATGGGTAAGCATGTTTTGTAGTCACGCACTCGTCCCAATTTTTAACCAAAGAAACCCATATGGCCACATATAAAGCAATTCCTATAATAATTGTGATTGCTCGCAATATCATTTTTAATTCATAAATCATTTTTTCGCCTCGCTAAATTTTATTCTTCTCCTTGACAGTAATTTTCCCATTCTCCACCACATTCACCGTCTTACAAATAGGGCAGAGCAGTTCGGCTTTTCCTTCAACTTTCCCAAGATAGCGACGGCAGGGTATTCCGATTTTCTTTGTGCCTTGACAGTAGACAGTGGTCATTTGTTCACCACCTCGTAAATAGCCTTAATGACTTTAGCATCATACAAAGCATTGTGTTTATTGCCGTCAATGGAAATACTGTGTTCTATCAAAATTTCTTCTCTGGACTTGTCAAAAGCTTTTTTCTCGGATACACCGTAATACTTTGCAATATCTTGGTTAATATCATGACAACTAGCACTCACATTTGACGGCAAATCAAAGGCTGTACCAAACAAATCAATTAATAGTACAAAATCGTAATGACAAACATCTGAAACAAATTGAACAGAATCAAATTGTTTGAGCCATGTTCGTAGTTGTTCCCTTACAATCTCTTTAGGGGCTCTCATTTCAATGGCATTAATATTAGGCCTTCCATCATCATGACGTGAAAGTCTAGTGAATTGACCGCCCTTAAATTTCAAATTTGCAATAACATTCTCTTTTATCCAATCATCACATTGAGATTCATCATAATCAGTAAATTCAGCATAGAATGATTTTCCATTATCAGCCACCATTCCAAGACTGATTAAGGTTGTATTTTTGTGTAAACCAGTAAATTCAGTATCGAAATATATATTCATCGTCTACCCCTCCTTCTCATCGGCAATCCATGATATCGGAGCCAATTATTAGACTTGAATTGCACTCCGCATAACCGAGGTTTTCCCGCAAAATAATCTATCCAAAGCCCTAATTTTATAAGTTTTGCATGAAAATAATTTATTCGTTTTCCATAGTATCACCTTATCTTTCTGCGCATCGGCAACTTATGCTGTTTAAGCCAGTTATTCGAATGAAGATAAATCCCAAACTCTTTCAAAACATCCACATTCCCAATTAGAACACCCTCGCCCCTGATGGCCATATTATGATAAATCATCTGTTCGAATTTGCTCATTAACCTTCCTCCGCTTCACCAAACAACACAATGTATTTATCGGGCGCATAAATACCTAAATAATACTTCATTCCATCCTCACTCAAAACGCCCATGGATTTATCATATACTTGAAAGAATGCACCCTTTTTCGTTCTATAAAATTTACGCGTTCCGTGATCAGATGATAGCGATAAAATTAATTCGGCATTATCAGTATCATATAGTTTTCCATCAATTATTTGTTTCATCTTATCCTCCTACAACAACTCTAATTCTTTAAATGCCTTAAATATTTTTGGTGATTGAATTGCAAACCAGTCTATCATTTCTTCATTTTTACACCAAGCGCCGTCAAATGAGAGAGCACTATATTGAAGACCACTTTCATTAAAAAATGCGTGAATAATCTCATGTCTTAATGTTTCTTTCATACTGCTTTCTTTTGTTTCTTTAGGTTCTTCTTTCCAATGTTCAGTTCTATCAAGATCCAAGATAACAATATTTTTACTAAAACTATCGCAGAAACCATTTAGTTCCTTAAGGCAAGGTTCTTCGTCAACAGTTTTGATATGTATTGAATATTCAGTACCTAAAATATTTACTTTTGTCGCTGTCAAGGCAAAGCCTCCTTAATCTCATACGGTATCATATAATTTTCAGCAAATAAAACCTCTGCAGTGCATCCACGGCTGTTTTTCCAGTCTCCAAAAACCAACATCTTATCGCATTTTTCAAGTAAATTCAGGCACATTTCAAGGCCTTGCTCGTATGAAACTGCATCATACATAAAGCCAAAGCAATGAATTGGTGAAATGTAAGTGTTTTCTGGGTTAGTCTGCACAAGCTTATTGATTATTTCCTCAACCTTTTGCTTGTTTTCTTGTTTGCCACCGTATGGATGAGATATGTAAATCAGCATGCTTTCTGCTCCTTAAATGGTAGATCTATAAGCTCTGGTTTGTTTTTATGAGTCCACAATGCACCTAACAGGTTCCAAATTACAGCTCTGGAGTGCGGCTCATCCTGATCTCCACGCAAAACTTTAAGATAATGTCTTACTCCGCTGTCAATAAAGCAATGTACTGGGATACCGAACTCCCAGTTTCTTTCTGAATATTTTTTCGCGCCCTCCTCATATTGTTTTGATACTTCCAAAATAGCTGTGTAGATATTCCCGAAATATTTTTCTGCAAAAATATTAATAGCTTTATACAGATTGGGGATTGAGCCTGTCCTTATGTAACAGTTAATATTAAACAACACTGAATCATCGATTAATTCACTTACTACATCAAGCGGAACGAGGTCCATTCGCCCCTTACCTTCTGCTATATCACGAACTGCTCCTGTATCGAAACTTCTTCTTGCTCCACTATCTAAGATTGGCATTATTAATTCCTCCTTAAATCATCGTATACCATGTTTCCCTTAAACCTGTTATGAAGCATACTTCCATATGTAGCCCCCAGCTGACTTATATTTACCTAAACAGCAGGAAGATATATCTTTGAAATTAACTCCAGTTACAGATTCAGCTTTAATTAAGCTATCAAATTCACCAATTAACTCACCATTTTTATTAAACTGATATACTTTTTTCCTATGAGGTGAAGCTTTTCCATACATTGGATTCAATTCACCAACCAATCGCTTTACTTCATATGGTTGAATATCATCAATACTTCCATTAAAATAACGCCATTGGTATCCACCTGCAGATTTTCTTTTCAATTTACAACAAGCTATTATTTGACTGTTGCTCATTTTTAATTCTAAGGCTGCATCTTTGGCGCATTCCCAAGTCTTAATATATTTTCCATTCAAATCATATTGATTTACTTTTAATGCTCTTGGACACTTGGCCCCAGTATGACCATACATGGGATTGCCGGAGCCCTTTCTAATTTTAGATAGTTTCTTTTTTGTTATTTCACTAACACTTCCGGCATAATTACCGCCATTCGCTATGTTATAACCATAAGCCAAATTATTACTTTTATATTTTTTGATTAACTCAATTTCTAATTGTTCAGCTTCATGTTTGGTTAAATTAGTATAAAGAATTACATGCTTTACATTATCCCAACCGTATTTCTTAATGGCATTATTAATATAATTTGAATGCGCATAACCTTTTCCATTCCTCCATCTTTTTTCCGGCGTTTGTCTAGTTATGCCTATGTATTTTTTACTGTTTGGAAATATATGCATATAAACTTTATAATTTCTATCATCGCTGTTAATAGTAATCTACCTCCAGTTTAGATAGTCATCCTTTATTGCTTTGTAAAACGGAATATATTCCTGTTTTATTCTTGTAATTGTTCCTTCGTCATCAACATGAACTTCCACAATCCAACCGCCCATCATTGCTGCTATCTGCTTACCTTTCATAAATGGAGTCTGGGCTTGGAAACATCCTGTCTGAAAACAATGAACATTTCGATAGAATATGTATTCAAGCTTATGGTAGTGACCTACAGCAAGAATATTCGGTTTCTCACCACCGCTCATAGCTTCAATTAACTTTTGAATTTTATAAGATATTGCATAAGCAGTACCGTCAATGGGGTGTCTCAATTCAAGCGTGCAATTTGGAGTAAGATTAATTACAGCGCTAGATTGACCAAGATATACCATATCTTCTCTTTGATTCGCAATAGGATAACCAATATCATAACCACACCGCTTAATTATGCTTGCGTCATGATTTCCTGTTATGAAGTAAGTTGTAATTCCTTTGCGTTTTGGATAAACACGAACTATCTCTCGAACATGATCGTCTGCACCTTGCTCATAACACTCATATTGATGCCCGACACGCATCTGTTCGCCTTCGTCAATGTCTCCGGTGTGATATACAGTATCGATGCCTTCAGCCTGACAGATATCATAGAATTTATGTAAGTGAGTTAATTGGGTATACTTTGAATTAATTTGAGTATCTCCCATGAGCGCAAACCGGATTACTCTTTCACCATTCCATTCTTTAGTTATTCGGTTTTCTACGGGAACAACAATATTTGATATCTTATACTCATCACCAATAGATAGAACGTTATAACCTTGGCTTTTAATATCAGCTATGATACTTTCACATGTTTTTGTGGAGACACTTAATGCTCTTGATAGTTCAGATATAGTAATACCTTTCTTAAGCAACTCAACAACATCAAGTGGCTTGTCCTTGACAGTATTTTCGGGTTTACTTGGCTTAGTTTCAGCAGAAACACAACTAAATTCATGCCGCCACTTCCTCAAAGCCCTACTAAATGTGTCATAACTCATATTTGATTTACCACGATAAAAATTTTCATATATGTAAATTGGTTTATACCCAGTATTCAACATCTCCACGCATTTACGCTTGACTTCATCCGGAATTGATATTCTATTCATGGTTCACCAACTTTCTGATTTATCATTTTGTTACTGTAAAGGAATACAAGAAATGCACCTATCGGAATCGAACCGACATAACAGCCGATCCAGGCGGTGCAGTCAAAATTAAATAGTTATAGGTTTATACCGATCGCTGTCAAGGACTTGATACATCAAATCCATAGGAGTTTTATCAATGGCATTTAAAACATTCCGGAATGTGTTAGCAGATTGTCCGGAAACAAGTAACACACCTTTTCTGTTCTTGTCAGCATGAAATACATCATGCCGACTATTAACATTCCAGAATACAATATTAGGTATACGATAGCCAACTTCTTCGTATTTTCTGGCAACATAGTCATAGAATTGCTCTTTATGTTCCTGCCTTGTGCAAGCATCAATCTCCATATCAGATATGATAATTAAGGCTTTTGGTAAATCGTCCTGTGAGCAATTATTCTCGTGAGCAATTTCAAGGATTTTGAACAAAGCAGCCTCAAGATTAGTATTCATTTCCCAATTAGCTTTTGAAATAAAATGGATTTTATCATAAAGCGTAGAACCTTTGACTTCAACAATTTCAGATCGTCCTGAAAAAGTCATGAATATATTATGGTATGGCCCCTTATTCCTTTCTGCAAAATACAATGCAAGCCCTACAGAAGTGGCCATTGGTCTACCAGCCATAGAACCCGATACATCAGCCATAACCAGAACATTGCATTCATTATCTATATAATTGGGAAGATTATTCCACTGAGCTTCAAGGACAGTATTATCTTCATGCCCGTATAAAACTTTTTCAACAATGTCATATGGATACAAAGTACTGGTATTTATTTTTTCTTTACCAACCGACACATCATTCAAATATTGCGAAAATCTCTCTTCATCGTGTCTCATAAAGGCATTCCGATAATTCATCATGGCCTTTGATGGAACAGAAGAGTAGTTAATAGTATTCCACTCGTTAGCAGACATACGTCTTTCTACAATGTCAATGTATTTTCTAAGAGATTTCACTAATCTCTTATATACATATACAGAAAGACCAAGAGATCGTGCAGTATAAATACCAAGTTTCCTTGTCCTCTCGGAAGATGCATCTGCTGATTTTAGCCATTTAGCCAATAACGAAACAGGCTTGCCGGCTTCCATATCAGACAAATCCTTCATGAGTTGTTCTTTGACAGTAGCCCACATTTCTTTTTCTACAGGAGTTCCAATCAAACAATAATAATCATCAAATCTACCGTATTCTCCAATGTATTTTAGATTTTTTATAACTGCTTCCGGATTTTTTTGGACCAAATAGGGCAGTATAACCCGGAAAGTTCTTCTTTCGCCTAAGCCTTCCCGGATATCCCTTGCATAAAATAAGGTTTTTACTGCATATAACGAATTTTCATCATATGCTAAGCCGAATAATCTTTGAATATCAAATTCTGAACGCTCACGAAGGGAACCTATTGTCGCAAATAAATCAAGCAATGCTGAGTCAGTAGTATTTTTACATATAGCGCCGTTTTCCGTTGTAGTCCATTTAGCTTCTTCTCTTAATGCGTTTGTAAAATTCATTCTTACAACCTCCTTCATATCATTACCCATTTGAACGTTGCTCCCCCTCTGAGCTACAAGTGCTGTCAAAGCACTCGGCAGGATTCGAACCTGCGACCTACGGCTTGCAGGGCATTCATCGAAATTGCTGTTAGGGTAACTATCATTACGCTTTAAAGCGAATTGGCTTAAAAGGCCAAAGCTTGATATTTTGCTGTAAGCGTAACATTTACTTCATGACGGTTTGTAATCCAGTTTCAAAATGGCTGATATAAAAATATTTGCTGTGACCGTCACATTAAAAAAATTATATAAAAACCTATAAATGTTTTTAAAATTATCATGTCGCTGGATGCTTGTAGAATATCATAAATTCCATTCATGTACATAAAAAGCTTTCTTATATTGCTGTAAGCGACACTTATTAGAACTGCGGTAAGTCGAACTCCGGTATTGCGACTTACGCTTCAGATTTACTAAACAATCGAAACCGTCAGGCCCTTAGTTTATCAAATCGTTATATTCTGAATTAAAATAAGATTTTAAACATTTCCGCATAAAAGTTAATTCTTCGCTGTCATAATCCAAATTAAATTTACAATCAAACCAATCTCTATGCTTATGTATTAATTCAATACATATTTCCCAGGCAACGCATTCCTGAGATAATGTACAAATCCAATAATTATTACTTTTAATCCGGTCAGCTATAATATGTCCTAGTTCGTGAAATAAACATAAAATTTCTATTTTGGGACTAGAATATTTGCCAAGATATATCTCATTATGTCCAGCACGTGCATGGTCTACCATTTCATCACAATAATAAATTTTGATACCGTATTGTTCTTCAATTCGTTTAACAATATCAACAGTTAAATAATTTCCTACCATTTTATACCACCATTTAATCATAATCACTCGGGCAGGGACTCGAACCCTGCATGGTCGCCAAGCTCTCGACCTAGCGTGTTTTTTAACGTGTTCTCTCACGATACTCCTACCTTTTGGCACGATAGCGTAACCCTTTCCGCCTCCGAGTGAGTGAATCGCTAAGGCAGGGATTTGCACCCTGCATGGCTCAGCTACGATCGGCTGGGCGTCCTATGCGTCCACAGGAGGGTAGCACCGTTACCCGCCCTCGCGTTGCCTTGTTAAGCGTCTACCTATTCCGCCACTTAGCGACAGCCAGTTTATACACCCCGGCAGGTGCCCGCATATCCATGGAATCTGCGGTATACAGTGGTTTATTTATAGTCGGTCCCTGCTCCGACTGTCTACCTGCCACTCGCATATAAACGATCGGCTTTGAAGCAAATGGGACTGGCAGGAATCGAACCTGCCCTCATAAGCTGAACCCGGGAACTTATGCGGTCACTCCAGTGTCCTACAGTCCCGTGTGCGGTTTGCCTTTCGCCTTATTATTTATTTTCGGTGGACTTCACCGCAAAGCAACCACCTATCCGGGAGTGACCCGGCCGCTGTGTTGGGTGAGGATTTGCACCTCACATGAATGCACCACACTACTTACTTTCCAAACCAGACCTGCATTCTTTCCCTAGTGTCTACCTATTCCACCACCAACACACTTCTAATTTGGCACAACAAGATTCGAACTTGCGAACTACCGGTTAAAAGCCGGTTGCTCTGCCAACTGAGCTATGTGCCAATGTTAGTAAGCTGATAGCAAGACTTGAACCTGCAGCATCCTGCTTACAAGACAGGCGTTCTATCAATTGAACTATGCCAGCATTTTCTTGCCGTCAAAGGACAATATCCAATGGGGCGGTCCCCAGGAGAAAAGGAGGTAAAAACCCGGGGACCATCTATTTCAAAACAGGGATGATTGCAATTTACCAAGGGGCGGTCCCCAGGGGAAAGGAGATGAAAACCCTGGGAACCATTTATATCAAACAAGGGGGAATACGAAACTAAATAATAATTTATCTCACTAGGTTAGTTCGCAATTTATACCAATTGTGAATTAGTAATTAAATTGTCTGTCTGCCCCTGCACCTATTCTAGTTATATAACAAGTCCTAGTGTCTTTGTTAAATGTAAATATATCAAATGCCTGTTCGGTGGTAGTCCCTTTTACCTTAGGAACAGATACAGCGCTAGGCTCCTGATAGCTGTCACTTTCTACATCAATAGCAGGTATCGTTGTTCCAGGAACTACCCCAATTCTGTCTTCGTGCATATGCCCGCCAATCCAACATATTACCTCGCCGCCAGAGTTTGTAAAGTCAACATCCACAGATACGTTATAGTCTGGATCAGCATGAGTGTTAGACTTACTAAATGTAGTCTTGTTATTAAATGCGTTAAGTATGCCAATCACTATATCTTTGTTTTTTGCATTGCCCCAAAAATCATTGGTCATTCCTGATGCATGAGAACCTATTACAACGCTCCAACTATCATCGGGCAAGTCTAGTGCTACATTTATCAGCCAGTCAATCTGTTCCTGTCGATATGCTGCTGTCATATATCCCGAATCTACTACATTGTTATTTTCATCAACCTTGAATACAGCATCGTGACCGTTTAAAGCAATAAACCTAACCTTTTGAGCTTCGTTGTCAGCATAGGAATATAGCTTATTGGCACTAGATTTAATCATATATGATGTCTCTCCATGCCTTACCATTTCCGAGTAAACCATTTCAGGTCTTAGTGCGATATTCTCAGGTATATTACCCGCACTTCCTTGCGTATTATCATCGTGATTTCCAATGCACATGAGCATCCTGTCAATTATGCCCACATCTTTAAATGCGTTCATGACAGCCCTATGACGTGCCAAAGATTCTGCTCTTGTTGAAGCTTGGTTTACCACATCACCGCCATTATAAAAATATGGTATATCGCACCGCTTAATAACCTCGGCTAATAGCTTAGGAGATTGCATGTAATTAGTGGGGTAATGCATATCGGTTATAAATGCCACCGAAAACGTATTGCCTTCTAATTGCTTTTCTTTGATATGAGCAATTTTCGTTGCCAATTCAGTCTTCCAATATTCTGGTATACCATCAGATACAGCGGTTTCTAGCGTACTTAATCTATTGTTTATTATGCTAAAAAAGTAGCGGTTTATAAACTCACCTGATAAATCCTCTTCATTTGGCATGACAAGTTTTATCTGTTGCGGTAATATCTTGTTCCATTCACCTATTTCAAATTTTTGAGTAACTAAATTGAAAACCAATGCATCTCCATTATTAATTTTTAGACAATTCTCCACACCTGATGGGCTTGTGGCTACATTATTTGGTAGTTGGGACATAATTGTCGACCATGAATATTGACTAGGAATAGGAACATTTCTAGTATAAATGTTTGAGCATTTAACGTATAAGTTATAGCTTGCATCTTGCTCTATTATTAAACTCTGTCTTGGATAAGGGTATATAAAAGGTTGCATGGTATTTAAATGCTTCCATTCTATGCTTTTATCTGCTAATCCCGTGCTTTGATATACTCCCCCTGCCGTCCACGCTGAACCAGACCAGTAATACCATTTTCCATCTGCTGTTACAAGGTAAATATTTGTATCCCCTGCGGGAAAAGCATTGTTTAAATCTGCAACTGTAGCATATACCCCTTTAGGGCTTCCGCTTGCAATACTCTGTGTTATAGTATCTACGTAAGTCTTATCGGCTTTGAGTCCAACCTCGATTTTAGTTGCATAAGGAGTTAGGTCAGGTGTAGGTATTTCTATGGCAACGTTTCCTGTTGCATCAGGTAGCTGTCCATTGACTTTCTTCACAGTTGATGCCAATTGCGATGCATGGTCATCAAGTGCATCCTTGACTGTAATCTCTCCGTAAGTGATATCTTCTGCTGTACTACCGCCGCCGATTCCATCTGGTATTTGCGTAAGCGGAATTTTCCCTGTTTCATCCAAAGACGCAACTCCATTAGGCTGTCCCTTTTGAGATTCCATAACAATTCCTGTACCAGCAACCACATCTTCAGCATCTTGTGCAGCACGGTTTGCCCTATCAGCAGCATTATTTGCATTTACAGTAGCTTCGATAGCATCAACAGTAGCAATTTCAGCATTACTCGCTGCTTCATTAGCCCTATCGGCGGCGTTATTTGCATTTACAGTAGCTGTATTAGCATTAGCAGCTGCAGTATTAGCGTTATTAGTTGCTACGATAGCTTCATGTGTAGCATCGGTAGCATTTGAAGTAGCAGTAATAGCATTGTCAATAGCGATATTTGCATTTGCTATCACTTCTGTTGCTTCAGTAATTAATTTTGTTAATACGTCAAAATCATCTGAACTTATTACGGTATTATTTTGCAATGAAGATTTCTCAATCCATACCATAAAAGAGGTAGTAGCTTTTGATACGGGAATTATTTTTCCCTCATCATCATAAGTTACACTAAAAATTCTAAACTCTGCTGGGAATTCACCATATACTACCGTTAATTGTTCTCCAATAGGAAATACAATTCTACCTTCATTATCAATAAAGGCTTCCTTATTAATACCATGTCCATCTGGCTTTGTACATACAAAAGCAATCGTATCGTCTGTTGTTAATTTGTATTGCTCTCCATTATTCCATACTGTTGCTACTATATAAGCCTTATTATTGTCGTACTGAATAGCGTGAACTCTTTGTCTTTCGCTAGGTTTATTTAATTCTAAATCTATTTCTTGTTTAACAGCATTTGCTGGAATTGTAACAACTTTTGCCATATTAACCTCCTTTGTTGCATATTTTGAATTAATAAAATCCCCGTTTTATTATTGCAAATCATCTTCGATCATAAAGTCTAAATCAAATAAAAGGCTTGGCTTGATATTAATTCCTTTTTCCTTGCAATAATCCATTAATACTGAAAGTTTAATTCGATTTATGTTAACTGTATTTTTACAATTCAATAATTCACTATGTTCCTTTATATATTCTTTTCTTTTAGCAGGATATATTTCAGGTTGCCCTTTATCATCATATTTAATATTTCCATTTTCATCTTTAACTGCATATTTTGATACTAATTCTTGTTCGCATTCCCCGAATAATTTTAATGCACTTTCTATATTTTTCATATTTTTCTTTAAATTCCAACCAATATGATCAATAGGAAATTCTATTTGCATAAATTCAATCATGCTGTTAAATATATTTAATAATTCTACATTTTTAAATTCTAATTCCATTAATTAATTCCTCCCTTTTTTGCATAATAAATTAACCAATATTGGTGAACCTTCCACGACTGAAGTCGTAGGCTTTTTCCTGTTTCTTCGTCCTCGTAACCTACTAACTCCACAGGCGTAACTTCGGACAGTTCCTATCTTTACATACAAAAAGAGCAGATGCCGTAATGGCTCTGCTCTGTGAATTGATATTTGATTTTATTCCGCCGGTTCAGTTACTGTTATATCAAACCTTTCAATATATGTGTTATATTCCATATCCATAGCAATGCGTGTAATAAATGTTGTACCCTCTCTGCGTGCTGTAATTTCGCCTGTATAATAGCCTACATCTACTATCGAAGACTTGTTTGAAGTGTAAATAACAGTGTGATTAGAAGTATCGTATTTATTTTTAATTTTAAACACATCTCCATCTGCCAGTTGAATATTAGCATTTATTTTCTTATTATCAACCACTTTAACCTTTAATTGCAATGTGTATTCTTCGTCATAAGGAGTCGTCATATAGCAAGTGATAGTAGCGGTACCGGCCTTTTTAGCTTTAAGTTTACCTGTTTTTTTATTTATGGAGACTATAGATTTATCACTTGTTTTCCATACGTAGTCGGAACCGCCGATATTATTGTCTATCTGGGGATAATAGCTTGTCCCTACTTCCATAGTTAATGATTTATGTTTAAATACAGGAGCTGTTTTTTCATCGTCTTCATCTCTCATAGTCCCCCAGGTAGGAAGTATTATTATAGCTTTGACTGTTCCTGTAATTGGTTTTATACTTTTATCTTCCGGGGTAAATACCCATTGTAGGTCGAACATTCCAAGTTTGGAGCTATCATAATTTGAATAAGTATATTTACCTTTGAGTCGCTTTCCTTCCTGATAAATAGGTGGCATGGGATAGTCTTCATTATCTTTGATTTTTGACCCATAGACAAACGACATGACAATATTTTCATAAATATCATGTACATATAAATTCTTTCTTGGGTCGTCTGGATTTTCAATTATCCTTACTCCTGCAAACGCGGTACTTGGTACTAATAGTAGGCAGATAGCTAATAATAAAACTAAAAATTTTTTCACGGTACCACCTCCTATTATTATTATATAATATTATGAAATAAATTTCTACATAATTATACAATTTTTAGAAGCCAGCCCTTGTTATTCTTTCATCGATATACTTTAGATATAATAATATAGGAGCGATTAATTCTTCGTAACGTAAGTGGTATGTATAATCAATAATTGTGCTGTCTTCATCATATCCGATTATATTACCTTTATTATCTTTTATAATGCCTTCATATATCGGAGCCTTTACCAATCCTGCAAATTCAATGTCCGATATACCGCACTCGTTCATGATTTTTTCTATCTCTTGCGCTATAAATCCTGTATGGAAGCGTCCGGAGGTTCCCTGTTTCATTTTAAATACTTTTGGAACAAGTTTTTTAATAAATTTCAGATATCTTTCGTCCATTTCTTTTATATTTTCTTTTAGTCTCTCATCGGATGTTGTTACCCATCCACTAACGCCATAACCACCAGCCCAGGGATTTCCGCTAGAACCAATATACATTATCGTTGATTGACTTCCGATAAAATTATCATTGACAGATATATATGCATAGCGCGTTAAGGCGTTATTGTATATATAATTCGAAATATCTGCTCGAAATGCTGCGCCTGCGTTAGAAGCAAAACTTACAGATTGGCTTCCAATATTACCAGCATTTATCGGTGCGTATCCATTTATAGTATTACATTGTAAATTACCATAAACATCTATTCCGCCCGGCCAAATATCCAGCGTAATTGACCCAGAAGTATTTCGGCCTCGAATATAAGCACCATTAATTTCAAGTGAGCCAACTCCCGGTCCATTAGATGTTATTGATGATCCACTAATCGTTACACCTGTAATAGTACCACCGTTAATTGTTGCACCACTTATATTAGTACCAGTTATTGTACTACCATTAATAGAGCCACCACTAATATAACTACCGCTTATAGTTCCTCCACTTAACGTACCTAATACTGTTAAATTACCTAATGTACCACCAGTGGCTTCAATAAAACCAGTCATTACCAACTGATTTGTTGATGTATTAATATATAATCTGTTCTGATTATTCACTTTTATACTAAATATTTCGGCAGGGGTGTTAGGTTTAATATTTACAGAGTAAGTATTACTTCCAATTGTAGCACTTGCAGTAAATCCGTTGTCATCTATTGTATATGTACCTGAAGTATTTGTTATTGTTAATCTTGATCCTAAAATAAAACTACCGACAAGAACCTCAGTTGCAATACCGTAATACTTATTTCCATCAGGAGCAGTTAATAATCCTATAGCTAAAGAAGCAGTTTTCCACGCATCAGAAGTTAATAACATACCATTATTAGTTATCCATAATTGATGATCATCATATTTGTTTTGATCAGGTAGCCATTTCCTACATTTTAAACCAAATTCATCAAAGTATACTTCTTGATTATCATTGTTTTGAAAAGCATTTAGAGTAGCACTTAATGTTCCATTAATAAATTCACGCACAGGCGAAACTAATTCAGATGCTTTTTTATATCCAAATTTGGCAAGAGAATAAGACGTAGCAGTACGATTAGCATCTGCAATTAATTCACCTAATTGAATTAATTCATCATCTAATTTTGAACGATTAGAAAATACTAATTCAATTTCATCAGGATTATCAAAGGGAACAATTATTTTTAATAATCGTAAATCTAAAAATAGATTTTCTTTTAACTTTACATGAATAATATTACCAATATCAAATTGATCACGCCACTCTTCGTATGAGACTAAATCATCTTTATTATCTCTTATAGTAAATAAATTACTTGCTTTTACCTTTATTGAATATTTAGGATGACTAACCTCTGTTAATTGTCGTTTTGTTGCTTCTAAAAATTCAAGTTTTAAATCAATTACTTCAGCTTCAGTCATTGTATCTGTAATCACGTAAGTATCGTCTGTAAAATCTTCATCCTCGGTAATAAATAAACTAATTTCTTCTATTTGCTCAGGAGTAAGATAATTATTTATATTTAAACTATTACTAATTGTATTTAATGTATTTTGAATAGTGACAATTTCGTTTTTCTTTGCTGTTATTTGTGATTGTTTAGCAGAGATTTGTGAAGTATATATATTATACTGTTGTAAAGCATTCTGGTATATAGAATAATTTGAATCGCTAGGCAAAGGAACACGTGGGGGATTAAAAGTATTAACACATGTACCCATAACTGTTTCATGCGATTTTCGTTGAGCCTGTAATTCCTCTAATTCGTTATTTAATTGTTCTAATTCATTTTGTTTAGTTTTTAATTGATTTAATGTATTATTCCATGTAACCTGTGCATTATTTTGTGCAGTTATATAATTGTTCCAAGCATTTATTGTTGATTGCCTCATCCATTCAGTATTCAAAAAATAACTTAAATCTACCACATAATCCATACCAAAATTAACAGCACGAAAATCTACATTACCACCTAATCCATCATCCCCTCCAATTCCACGTAATTTTGTGATAATCATTGCATCTGTATCATCAAGTTCCCATTCTTTTAATATGTTCTTTTTGGATACAATAATATTTGTATCCTCTCCAATTTCATCTAACACTTTTGCACTTATTGTTTTATTAAATGAATCAAAGATAAACACACATCCAAAACTCTCGCTAACTTCTGTAACCAGTAAATTATAAATAGGCATTGACTCTATGTCAAAAGTACGATATCTATCAAGCAGAGCATTAGATACCGTACCAATTTCCCAATTACATTCATTACATACAATATGTAATATACTTTTATCTGGATTTGAAGGATTGTATAAGGCAAATGTTCCAGTTATATCATAAACCTTTTTATACAGTAATGAATTTTCCAATGCACAACATTTTACTGTTTTATATGTATAATCAGATGATTCGATAGGCTGTTCAACAACATTTATTATCTGAAACCAACCAAAATATTCAATATGAATTAATCTAAACTTTACAATTTTATCATAATATGGCGTAAGTTTTCCATTTGAATATTCATATATTTTGAAACTCAACTCATCTATAGCATTTAACTGCCTTGATATTTCTAAGTTCTCAACGCCATTAAGTTGACCTATATATTCTTTTTGTGGATTAGCCAAAAATATTTTATTTTGCTTTAAGTTGCCATAATAATCATATACAAAACTCATATAAACCTCCTTTCATGGAAAGTGAATATAAATTTATTAAGCACCAACCCTAATAGGCAAACGATATTCTATAGTAATCTTAAAGTTTCCATTTAGAGTAATATCATTCAATCCATCACAAAATCCAAACGATTTCTTATTCCAACGAGATATGATATTGTCTTTAGTTGAAGAAATTTTATCTGCATCAAAATCAACTTTTATGACTTCCCCATTGGTACAATTATTAAAAACAACACTATCTCCTGTAGTATTATTATTTATTGTTATATTTCCATTGCTTAAAGTAGTAATGACAATACTTGGATATACAATCATTTGATTGAAGTCTATAGGCGTATTCAATTTCAAAGATAGAGTAGAAGTGCAAGTATAATTTCTTTTTATCAATTCAGAATATGCCCAAGGCGCATCACAAACAAAAGTTATTTTTAAACCACCAGAATAAACACCAACATCAATCATTTCAGCAGAAGAAGCTATACAATAATAATATACAGATGATAGATCAGTTTGATCATATACATATAGCCAATCGTACCTGTTACATAACAACCATTTTTTTAATGTTCGTTCCTCATTTGCATTAATAAAAGAACTATCTTCTTTATATAAAATTAAATCAAACGTTAATGGTTTATCATATTTAATGCCATGTAAATTAAATCTATTACTAAACACATTCTGAGTTGTAATAATATTACGATTTTCAACATTACCAGAACGTGATATACTTCCAATTGCACTAGCCAATCCCATGGCAAATTCATCAATCGTTCTATTGGCATACACAAATTTAACACCTTTATTGATTGTCATTATAAAACCCCCATTCATTAAAAAATTAATTAGAAAAGCTCTTGTGGCTGTGACACACACAAGAGCTTGCTAAGACTAACTAACACGTTTAATATTCATGATTGCTTTAGCAACTTCATTTGCAATATTAATACTTGCTTTATTCAAAGCGTTTACTGTATTAGCATCAGCGTTACCTTGTATAGTAATATTAACAGGAACAGTAGGAGAGAAGTTTTTAGTTGTCGTTATATTCGAGAAATCAGGTAATTTGTTTTTAAATAAATTAAAATCATGTACAAAATTTTTCATTAGCGGAGCAAGTTCACTTGTAAACACCTTAGTTCCAGCCTGATTTACGATTAATTCATTTCGTTTTACTAATGCTATTCCGTCCTCACCAGTAGCCTTTACAAGTCCACCACGATTAAACCCAGCTAATTGTAATGCTTGAAGAATCCTATCTTTATTTACATCGTTAGCGGTAATATCATCAACTGAATTAATACCACTAACTTTTAGTATTTTAGCTATTTCGAGCATTTGTGGCTTTGATATTGGTTTTCCATAAACATCTCTTGTATAAGCAGCTAACCTACTTGCGCCTTTCCCGTAATCCTTTCCTTCACCATGTGTAAGAATATAATAAATTCTTTCTCTTTCTGCTTGAGTAAGTCCTGATGAACCAACTGTTGTATTTGGTTTAGGTAAATTACTCTGTGTTTCTTTTGTCTTATTAATAAAATCACTACCTATACCAGACACATTAATGCCAGTAAGTGAATTTATATCACCAATAATATTAGCAATTCTTGTTTCAAGCGATGATAATAGTGAATTAAACTGATCCGAAGCATACCGTGTCATACTTTCGATTAACTTTTTTTCTTCTGCATACAACTTTTTAAGCTGATCCATCTTTGTTTCATATACAGTTTTGGCATGTTCAAGCTGTTTATCCCTAACTTCTTTTGCATCATCAAGAGCCTTGTCAAGAGCATCTTCTTGCAAGTCACGTTCACGATCACGTTGTTTTTCCTTTAAATCTTTCTGTTTTTTGTCTAGTTCTTCTAAAAGTTTCTTATATTCTGCTTCAGCCTTTCTATCTCCACTATCAATAGCAGGTTGTAATTCGGTCATTTTATTCTGTATCTTATTAATTTCATCAGTAAGTTCCTTGACTTCTTCTAGGTATTTTTCATTTTCCCTTTCTAAACGTAAAGCTTCTTTTTTTGCACGATTAACTTTTTCATAAGCTTCATAATTGGCATTGATACTATCAGTAAGTTTCTTATAAGAATCAGCTAAATCATCCAAAACCCGTTTCTGATTCTCGCTTAAAGCACTAGCCATTGTTTTAGCTATGTCTTTTGATACATCATTTACGTCATATAAAGCATCATATAAATATTCAAGCATTTCTTGGTATTGTTCAAGGTTTATATTTCCAGCCTTATATTCAGCATGTAATTTTTCAATCTGCCCTTGTAAATAATTGGCTTGATTAGCAGCAACAGTAGATGCTTCGTTTAATTTTGCGAAATATTCAGGACTATCTTCATCTATGTATTCCAAATCGTCCTTTATATCTCGAATAGCACGACCAAATAATTCAACAGTCTTTTTAAATGTAGAAATCAAATTTTTAGCAGTTTCTTCAAGAGCATCGTTATATTCCTTAATAGAAATTTTACCTTCTCTAAATTTTTTGGTTAGCTCATCAATTCTTTCCTGGAGTTTTTCTGCTACTTCTTCATTAGCAGGTACAATAGCTTTCAATCTTTTTAATTCTTGTTTATATTCATTTACCTGCTTAGTTGTAACTTCTATCTTTTTAGTAAGTATTTCTGCTTTCTTATCATAATCATTATCCTTTAAAAGATTTAGCTGATAATCTAGTTCTTCTAATGTTCTGTCAGATTCTCTAATTTTCTTATCAAAAACTTCAAATGAAAGCGTAATTTTATCTAAATCTAAGCTACGAATAGTATTATCTATTTCTGCATATTCATTTTTTAATCCTATAATAGTATCCGTCAATGACTGATATTGCTTTATAGCTTCGGAAATTTCTTTAGCACGTTTCTCACCATAAGTTTTTTCAGATATTGTTGTTATGTTAAAAGAACCACTAACAACAGCAGAACGTAAAGATTTAGGTATTTTTTGCAATTCTTTTTGTGCAGAATCTTCATATGTTTTAATTGCTTTTTTCAATAAATCTGCTTTCTTTTGTTGTGCTACAATCATTTTGTCAATAATAGTTTGTTTGTCAGCAGGGGAAAAGGTGTCATCTAATTGTTGTTGTAGCTCTTTTAATTCTTGGTTAAGTGATTTTATTTTTATATTAATAAAATCAAATTGTTCAGAAAATGGGGTAGATTTAGAAGAAGAGACGCCAAAATTTGGGTCTGAAAGTAATTCTAATAATTTCTTACTTCGTTCTTTTAATTCTCCGATTTTTAATATAGTATCATTTGCTAATTTTTGTTCATTAAATGATTGTTTAATTTTATCATATTCTTCCTTCGACCATTCAGTTATTTTATCGCCAACAGTTATTCTATTAGTTGAGTCGTCAAATTTTATATTTTCAAACGCATTTTCTCCAAAAACTTTTTTAAATCCAAGTTTTGACGCTTCTTGTTGTGCGGATTTTAAATCTTCAATTGCAGCAATTTCTATACCATAAGCATTTACTCTAGCAGAAACACTATCTAAAGTTGTTTTTGTTGCATTAATTTGATTTTCTATAGTAGTACGTGCTTCTTCAATCTTTGCTTTTCGTAAATTTTCTATAGCATCTTTTTCTATCGTCCAACCATCTGCTGTTTTGTGAATTGCATCTGTTAATTCTGGATATTTTTGAATTAAATCTAAAACTGTTTCTGCATTTAAAGATTGTCCATTTTGAACATCATCAAGAACCCGATTGAGTGTTTTTAAATCGTCAGATGTCTTGGATATTGATTTTAATAAATTTTCATAAGATTTAGATAAATCGAATGTTGAATTAGAATTATCTTTTGTTTGTTTTGCAAACTGTGGGTATTCTTGCGATAATAGTTCATCTAATGCACGTTTAAAATCTTCAGTACCGCTAGAATTATCTAATATTGTTTTTCTAAAATTCTCAAATTCTTGGACAGTTTTAGGTATACCTATCTCATTTTCTTTTTGGAGTATAAGTTGTTGTGCAATATTTTTATTGTGTGCATCAGTTGCTTCTTTTGCTTTATTTATAACGTCATTATATTCTTGTTGTGATCGAGCTAATTGATTAAATACATTTGTATTCTCTAAACCTGCATCTTTTAATGCTTGGAGAGCAGTTTCTAATATTTCAGCCCTTTCTTCAGCAGTAGCCATATAGTCAGCTATTGATATAAATGTACCTAGTGCAAACCTATCTACTCTTAATCCACTAATGGTTTTCATTAAATTAAAAGCTTTTTTTTCTTTGTCGCTTAAAATAGGAGAACCAACATACTCATATACACTAATACCTAAAAAGGAACGGCTGCCTTTTTTATTTTTCTTTTCTTGTTCTGCTAAATTTTTTGCTGCAATTAAAGCATTTTCATTTGCTTTAAGTTTTTCTATTGCTTCTTCTCTTATTTTTTTTATTGATTCTTCACGTGAATCATTAACTAAGTCAATAGCTTCTTTCTCTAATCCAAGAGTTTTTACTAACTCACTTTGTATAGACTGTAATTGATCCCTTGCGTTTTTATCTTCACCTACTAAATCAATAACTTGGTTATATCTGCCCATTAATTCAGCAATTGAATTGGATTGTTCTTTTGCTTTTTGTGCTGATTCTTCTATTTTTTGACGCATTTCTTCTTGTTTTTGATTAAATATATCAACAAGAGATATAATTGTGGTAAGTCCAACAGCAATCCATCCTAGTGGGTTAGATAAAAAGGCAGTTTTGATACTTTGTCCAAGAGAAACAAATGCAAGACTTAATCCCTTAGTTGCCACTTGAGCTTCTATTTCAGCAGCAGTCAATCCTTTTTGAACTAAAGATGCTTTATATAAAGCTGTTTGATATCTCAGCATTTCATTATATGAGTTTTTTATACTTAAAGGCAATGATTTAAAGAAATTTAAAATTTCAGTACCCTTCCATAAAGCAATTCCAGTAGCTATCAAAGATAATACTGTTCGTAAATTCCCAAAAGTATCTATAAGAGTCGTTAATGCCTGGATTGTACCTTTAATTAATTCGGAATTTAGTGATTTTTGCCAAAATTCTTCCCATGTAGCACTTAATTTATCAAGTTTAGCCTGTACAGAATCTTGATATATAGCAAATTTTTCTTCTGCTGTACCTGCTGAATTCAAAGCTGCTTCATAATTTTTTAAAGAATCATTGTAATTGTCGAGTAGGGTAATGAGCCTGTTACGCTGGTATGTTCC
>ENA-OWPA01000924-OWPA01000924.1-bioreactor-metagenome-genome-assembly--contig:-NODE-924-length-26348-cov-4.292490_pt1 | contig 26348 bp, 14 predicted proteins | sample MGYA00238139_ERZ651803 | MGnify/ENA primary metagenome ERZ651803 (study PRJEB26909, sample SAMN07631231) | bioreactor metagenome | isolation source: Switchgrass digestor | place: USA: Dartmouth... | reverse complement strand
TATTATATACTTCCATATTCCCTGGTCGGAATAGAATTCATGCCGTTCAAATCCCAATAAAGTAAGGATCGTGTTTGCAAAACCATAATCGTAATTAAACAGATTGTATGCAAAGAAGCCTACCAGCACAAAAGAAATAAAGTGGGGCAGTAATATTATCGACTGGGATAACTTCTTGAAAGGCTTGCTGTTTATTTCGGAAAGCATTATGGCAAAGGCCACCTGTATAGCATTACCCAGCGCTATAAATACCAGGTTATAAAGCAAAGTGTTTTTGGTTATATTCCATAAATCTCCGTTTCGTACAAGAAATTCAAAGTTCTTGAACCCGACGAAATTGCTTCCGAAAATGCCCTTATTCATTTTGTAGTCTACAAAGGCTATATAAGCGCCCGGCATAGGTATATAATGAAAGACTATGAAGTAGACTACCGTTGGCAAAATCATCAAAAACAGAACTTTATTTTTCCAAAGCTCATGAGAAAAACCCATAAGACCGGAGCGAATTTTTGACATACCATAATCATTCCTCTCGTTTATAGTTGGGTGATACAAATTATGTGCTAGACTCGGAAGACAAAATACACTAACTTATTTATCAAGCTAAACTATTGCATCAATGTAATTACAATTATGTAATAACTCCGTAATTAAGCTACTGTACTCAGTTGAAATATGTTGTGAAAACGTTTCTATTAATTTCAATCGTTATACCACAAATATAAACAAACCACATCAAAAAGTCAATAGGTAATCTATAAAATTATATGTAAAATTTTTAAGTGAGCCATATATTTTTTGCACAATATTCCTATTATAAAGGTTATAAAGGGGAGCGTTGGCTTGCGGTGTTTTCACAAAAGAACATTCGTATTGACAATGCAATGAACAAGATTTACAATGGCATTAGTATGCTATTTATTATTTAGGTGTAAACGTTTCCATCAAAATTCGGAGGTATCGATATGAGAGTTCTAATGCTTGACCTTGACACCTTACGCCCGGATCATCTTCACTGTTACGGATACAGAAGAAACACTTCGCCGTCCATAGATTCCATTTGCGAAGATGGAATGAGATTTGACAACTATTATTGCTCCGATGCACCCTGCCTGCCATCAAGAGCGGCGCTTACGACAGGCATGTTCGGGATACATAATGGTGCGATTAACCATGGCGACACCACTGCGGATTTGCGCCATTATGGAAATGGCAGAGGTTTCCATGATCCAATTCTCGAAAACAATCTTTTCTTTTTATTCAGGAGAGCCGGCATGCATACGGCAACCATAAGCAGCTTCGCAGAAAGGCACTCTTCCTATTGGTTTAATGCCGGTTTCCATGAGGTGGTAAACTGCGGCAAACGCGGTGACGAAAGAGCCGATGAGGTTTTGCCGTCAGTGCTGGATTGGGTTTCCCGCAATGCGGATAAAGACAACTGGTTCCTGCATGTGAATTTATGGGACCCGCACACTCCTTACAGAGCGCCGATGGAATTTGGAAACCCGTTTGAAAACGATCCGCTTCCGGAATGGATTACTGAGGATGTATTGAAAATCCATCTGGAGCATGTGGGACCGCACAGCATAAATGAAATAGGAATGTACACCGATAATTCACCAGCCCAGTACCCAAGACAGCTGGGTAAAGCCACGAATTTAAAAGAAGTGAAAGAGGTTATAGACGGATATGACTGCGGAATCCGTTATATGGATGATAAGATAGGAAGGCTTCTGGCGCTTCTGAAAGAAAAAGGCATTTATGATGACATGGTTATCATAGTAACGTCGGATCACGGTGAAAACATGGGTGAGCTGGGAATATATTCGGAGCACGGCACTGCCGACAATATAACTACCCGGATACCTATGATAATTAAGTGGCCGGGGATGAAGAAGGGTGTGGACAAAGGTCTCCATTATAACCTCGATCTTGTTCCGACCATAGCCGAGCTGCTGGGAATTCCGAAATATTCCGGATGGGACGGGCAAAGCTATGCTGAAACGCTGCGTACCGGTGCCGACACAGGACGCCCATATCTTGTGCTGTCTCAGTGTTCCCATGTCTGCCAGCGATCTGTACGTTTCGACGACTATATATATATCAGAACATACCATGATGGTTATCATCTTTTCCCGACAGAGATGCTGTTTAATGTGAAGGAAGATTTCCACGAACAGCATAATCTTGCAGAGGAGCGGCCGGATCTATGCGGGAAAGCCTGCCGGTATTTGCTGGACTGGCACCAGCAGATGATGATGGCATCCCGAAGCGATGTTGATCCCTTGTGGACGGTTATCAGAGAAGGGGGGCCTTTCCATGCAAAAGGCAATCTTCCGGCATACTGCGAACGTCTGAAAAAAACAGGCAGAGCGAAGGGCGCGGAAGAATTGATGAAGAGGCATCCTCAAGAATTTGGGAGAAGATGAGGTAAAGCTGATGGTCTTATTTAACGATAAAAAAATACTTATTGATTCAAAGCCGGTATTTTTGCTGTCGGGGGAGCTGCATTATTTCCGTCAGCCAAGGGAGAACTGGCAGCACCTCATTGACGAAGCAAAAGCAATGGGGCTGAACTGCATAGCTTCCTATGTTCCATGGATTTTGCATGAGGAGAAGGAGGGGGATTACAGGTTTGACGGAAACCTTGATTTAGGAGCATTCATTGACCTTTGCGGCAAAAACGGCTTGTACTTCTTTGTGAGACCGGGACCATTTATAATGGCTGAAATGAAGAATGAAGGACTTCCCTATTGGGTGGCGAAAAAGCATCCTGATGCGGTGCCGGTGGGATTTGACGGGAAGCAGGTTCCATGCACCACCCTGGATTATCTGAACCCAGGATATCTGGAAGAATGCCGCAAATGGTACAGGAAAGTTATGTCGATTATAGCTCCCAGGCTTCACTGCAACGGAGGCAATATAATCGGAGTTCAGCTTGACAACGAAATCGGAATGCTCAACTGGGTCACCAACCACCCCTTGTTGAATGATAACGTGCTTAACCGCTTTATAAGCTACCTGAAGGAAATATATGATGAAGACAGCTTGAGAAAAAGGTATCCCTTTGCCTGGAATGATACGGAGGGAGTGTTTGAGAAACTCCGTTCTCCGGAAGAGAGCTATTCCGTGGAGTTTCATACTGATTATGGAAGGTTCATGCGCCGATATTATGCCGAATACGTATCTAAACTGAAGAGCTATGCCGAGGAATCCGGAATTCATGATACTCCGTTTTTTATCAATATCCACGGTACGGGACAGGGCCGCATCTTTGACTTCCCGTTAGGGATAAGCCAGCTTTATGAGGCTTACAACCAGGGTGACGGTATGATAAGCGGCACGGATGTGTATCTGGGAGAACCGACGGAGGGTAAATACCAGGATTTGTATGTGATTAATGCATTAACCGATTGCATGAACAAAAAGGGCAATCCCCTGACTTCCATTGAATTTGAGTGCAGTGACGGGCCTTATTGCTCTTTGAGCGGCATGCGTTACCATCCCTCCGCCACATCCCACAAAATGCTGATGTGCCTGTCTCAGAACGCAAGGATGTTGAGCTTTTATGTATTCAGCGGAGGAGAGAATTATTTGCTGGAGTATCCGGAAAAGGACGGCAACGAGAGAATGGCATTTACAGGCCAGCTCCACGGATACAACGCTCCTGTCCAGCCCGACGGAAGCCATAACTATTCCTTCGATCATATAGCTAAAACAGCCCGGTCAATACATGCCTTAAATGGCCTTATAGCTTCTTCAAGGCAGAGGCTGGATGATGTTTCGATGGCATTTATTCCGGATTATTTCCTTACTGAGGCAGCTTATCAAAAGTCCGACAGGGTAAAAAGCGTATTTGAAAATTTGAAGAGATGGCGTTGCGCCCACAGCATAGACAGTGTTGCCCGGGCCCTTCTGGGACATAACATCAGCTTTGACGCGGTTGATATACAAAATGGAGAAATTCCTCAGGAAAAAGCGCTGGTTGTTTTGTCGGCGCGCTACATGCAAAGGGAAATCCAGGAAAAACTCGTGGATTATGTTGAAAAGGGCGGCAGGCTTCTTATTTATGGTGAGCTGCCTGAATTCGACCTGGAAGGCAACCCATGCACACTGCTAATTGATGCTATGAAGCTGTCTTCCCCTTCGTACGTTGAAAACACACCGCCGACATATTTTCTCACATTTGAAGGCTGCAACCAGTTCAAAAATGTGGTTCCCATGCACCGGGGAGAATCGGCGCAGTGCTTTGAAGCCGATGAGGACGCTATTTTATCCCCTTATGGAAGCGGCAAGATGTGTGGGATGATAAAAGCCATAGGCAAAGGGGAAATATGCGCGATAACATGTGATTACCCGGCGGATATGGAATTTTACGCCAGAATTTTTAACAGGCTTGCCATCAAGGCTTCACTGAAGGTTAAGCATTACCGGCAGGGGATATATGCTGCGGCTACCGAGTCGGAGGACGGTCAGAGGCTTTTGTATGTTATAAACCTGGATGCTGTAAAGAAAACTGTTGATATAGAAATGGATGGAGAAATTCTGTTTAAGGATTTTACGCTGGGAGAGAAAGCTTCATATATTTTGCCTGTCGGTGTAAAGGCCGCCGGTGGGGTTATTGTCAAATCCACGGCTGAAATTGTGGGATTGGAAGAAAATTCCATCGTATTCCGGCCTACACAGGGTAATGACTATATTATAATCAAGACCGACAGAAATGTAATTCCGCCTGAAAACTGTACAGTAAGCCAAAAGGACGGCACAGCTGTAATTGTCAAAAACGGAAGTGATTTTGCGGGTGACACGATGATAGTTGAATTTGCATGATTCCCGCACTGCGTATATATTTTTAAGATGGCAAAAATGAAAGGAGATAGCTAACAAGTGAGACTAACCCAAAATGATGACATTATTACGTTTGGGAAGGGGGAGTATGTTTATTCTTTCCTTTCTACGGGAGATATTTTTGAGTTTACCTGCGGCAATTTTTTGATAAATGAATTTCAGGGAAGTGCTATGGAAGGCTCTGCGAACAATATATACCTTCGCATTTACAAGGAAGGAGCAATCAAATTCTATCCTCTCCTGGGAATATCATCGAAGAGCAGGTTGTCGAGAGGCCAAAATACCCTGGTCTATTCAGGAGAAGTGGAGGGCATAGCCTATACTGTGACCTTTCATCCTGCCGATGATGGCATCTGGTTCTGGAATGTTGAGCTCTGCGGCAGTGGAGTGATAGTGGATGTGGTATACGGGCAGGATATCGGGGTTGCAAGCAAGGGAGGAGTTTTGACAAATGAGCTGTATATGGCTCAGTACCTTGGACACAGGGTATTCGAGACCGAAAACGGATACTGCGTGTGCTCCCGGCAAAATCAACCCCAGGATGGATGCTTTCCTTATATCCAGCAGGGAATGATAAAGGGCAGAGCCGTAGGCTATTCCACCGACGGAATGCAGTTTTTCGGGCTGTCCTACAAGGAGACTCAGAAGCCTGAAGCTTTGACCGGTGATCTGCCCAACAAAAACTATCAGTATGAATTTTCCTATATCGGTCTTCAAAGTGAGAAGATCGTATTAGAAGGAAAGCACTCCCTGACCTTTTATGCAATCTTCCGAAAAAATCATGAGGACGCTATAAGAGAACTGGAGTACACCCACGAGGTAGTGGCTGCTTTTGATGCTTTTTCCAAGCTTATGGAAGAGGTGGAGGATTGTCCTCAAATAAAGGTACGGGATGAATTCGGAGAACCATTTGCCTCCAGGGAGTGGAGCGTGGATGAGATCGACGCCCTTTTCCCGGAGCGTAAGCTGGAAGAACGGGAAGATGGACAGCTGCTTTCATTTTTCACCCCGAAACATTCCCATGTGGTCCTGAAGCAAAAGGAGCTTATGGTGGAACGCCCCCATGGTACGATCATCACCACAAGGATAAACCCCGACAGGGTGGACAACAGGCTGATTTCTTCCACCAACTATATTTACGGGCTCTTCAATGCTCAGATGGTAGTGGGCAATACCTCTTTCCACAAGTTCCTTTCCGCTGCCCGGGGTATGCTCAATGTGCTGAAAAATTCCGGACAGAGGCTGTACGTGAAAATAGACGGCAAATACCGCCTTCTGACCCTCCCGTCGGTGTATGAAATGGGGATGAACTATTCCCGTTGGTTTTATTCCATTGGCGATGATATTTTGAGGGTGACAACCTATGCCGCGGCTGAGAGATGCGATATAATCCTCCAGGTGGAGAGCATGTCCAATAAAGCCTATGACTTCATAGTGACCAACCAGGTGGTGATGGGAGAAAATGAGTTCCAGCACCCGGCGAGAGTTGAAGAGGTAGGAATTAACAGGAAGACCTTGCGTTTCAGGCCCGATCCCGAGCACTGGGCTAATAATCCTTACCCGGGGCTGCATTATGATGTTCATGTTTCCGATCCTTCTTATACATTAAGCGATGACAGAATTTTCTTCGAGGATGGGAAAAGCCGGAACGGGACTCTTGTAACCCTGTCCATCCGGCAGTCATCGGGATTTTCTGTGGTGATGCATGGCGCTCTTGAAGAGGAAGAAGTAGCAACCATTTCATATAATTTTGAGGATGAATGGGAAAAGTATTATAGATTTTACCGGAAGATAAGCGGCGGCCTGCAGCTCAAAAAAGAAGGAGAAGGCAGTGAAAAGATTGAAAAGCTGAATGAGACCATATGGTGGTTCACCCATAATGCCCTGGTGCATTTTGCTGTGCCCCACGGATTGGAGCAGCCGGGTGGAGCGGCGTGGGGTACCCGTGATGTTTGTCAGGGTCCTATGGAATTTTTCCTGACAACTCAGAACTACCTGCTTGCGCGATCTACCCTGCTTACGGTATTTTCCCATCAGACTCTGCAGACAGGTGAGTGGCCTCAATGGTTCATGTTTGACCGGTATCCCTACAATGCCGGGGAATGCCATGGAGATGTGGTATTCTGGCCTTTGAAATGCATCGGCGATTATCTGTATGAATCCGGTGATTATTCGATTCTGGAGGAGAAAATACCATATATCGATGAGGAAAACGGGAGAGCCACCCTTGATTCTGAGACGCTGCTTGAGCATGTAAAAAGGGCTTTCGGCTCGATTGAAAAGAGGTTCCTGGACGGCACCCATCTTATTTCCTATGCAGGGGGAGACTGGGATGATACCCTTCAACCGGCCGATGAGTCTATGAAAGAGAAGCTTGTGAGCTCGTGGACTCAAGCTTTGGCATACCAGGTTTTGACAAGGCTGGCAGAAACGCTGTCTACAGTGGATGAAGCCTTTTCAGGCCAGCTTAGGTATACTGCAAGGCAGATAAAAAAGGCCTTTGATGATATACTGGTAAAAGACGGAGTTATAGCAGGTTTTGTGTGCAGGGAAGATGATGGTTCCTTTAAACATATGCTTCATCCTTCGGATGACAGCACATCCATACATTACCGCCTTCTGCCCATGACGAGAAGCATAATAGCGGGCCTTGTGGACAAGGAGCAGGCTTACAGGAACGTGGAAGTTATTGACGAGCATCTCTCTTTCCCCGACGGAGTGCGGCTTATGGATAGACCTGCCCGCTATGACGGCGGTATAAGCCACCTTTTCAGAAGAGCTGAGCAAGCGGCAAATGTCGGCAGGGAAATCAGCCTTCAGTATACCCATGCCCACATAAGGTATATTGAGGCGATGGCAAAGCTTGGAGAAAGTCAGAAAGCATGGGATGCACTGCTTAAGGTTAACCCTATCAAGATAAAGGATGAGGTTCCCAATGCCCTGACACGGCAGAGCAATATGTATTTCAGCAGCTCTGAGGGTGCGTTTTTGGACAGATACGACTACGAGGCCAATTTTGACAAGCTGCGGGATGGAAGCATTTCCGTAAAAGGTGGTTGGCGCTTATATTCGAGCGGACCGGGAATATATTTAAGACAGCTGGTTTCCAATATTTTGGGCATCCGGTTTGAAAAGGACAGTTTGGTGATAGATCCTGTCATGCCTTGTCTTTTGGATGGATTGCAGGTTACCTTAAATTGCTTCGGCAGGGAAACCACATTTATATATAAGATTGCAGATGACCGGAAAGGAACGGTAAGGGTTTTGAGAAACTCCAGGGAGCTGGCCGGAAAGCCTGGCTGCAACGAATACCGGGGAGGTAAAATCGTCATCGACAAGCAGGAATTTTTGCAGGAAAATGGCCATGTTGAAATATATCTGGATTGACCTGCACTGCAAAGATACACATAAAGCAATGATCTTTAGTATAGATTTAGTATAGAGAAAAAGAAATTAAAATGTGCCTATGAGAGCATAAGCACAGCGTTGTTTTGATAATGTTGACATAATGGGGGAAAAGGAATGGCAAAAGAGTTTATTGAAAAACTGGTAAAAGAGATGACAATTGAAGAAAAGCTGGCACAGATGACGCAGCTGTCACCTGACTTTTTCGATACGGATGAATCGGTAGACCTGACCGGCCCGGCTAAGGAAATGAATATCGATACTGACTGCATTAAAAATGTGGGAAGCACCCTAAATGCTTTCGGAGCCGAAAAGCTTATAAAAATGCAGGAAAAGTATTTGAAAGAAAACCCCCACAAGATTCCTCTGATTTTCATGGCAGATGTGATACACGGATATAAGACCATATTCCCAATTCCCCTGGCAATGGGGTGCAGCTTTAATCCCGATGCCTGTAAGAAGGCTGCGGAGGTAGCCGCAAAGGAAAGCTCCGCTGCCGGAATTCATCTTACCTTTGCACCGATGGCGGACCTCGTAAGAGATCCCCGCTGGGGACGGGTGATGGAATCACCAGGGGAAGACCCCTATTTGAACTCTCTTATGACAGCTGCGGCAGTAAAAGGGTTCCAGGGGGAAGACCTCAAGGAAAACGGCAAGATAGCTGCCTGTGTGAAGCATTTTGCAGGATACGGCGCTCCGGAAGGCGGACGGGATTATAATACAGTGGATATATCCACAGGCATGTTATATGAGTTCTACCTTCCTGCGTATAAAGCCGCAGTTGATGTGGGAGTAAAAATGGTTATGACTTCCTTCAATATCCTGGATCGCATTCCGTCAACCGCAAATAAAAAGCTGGTCAGAGAAATTCTCAGGGAAAAATGGGGCTTCGACGGGGTGGTGATTTCCGACTTCAATTCAGTGGGCGAAACCCTCATCCATGGCGTGTCGGAGAACGGTGAGGAAGCTGCCGCAAAATGTATTGAAGCGGGAGTGGACATTGAAATGATGTCAACCTGTTATATAAACTTCGCCAAAAAGCTGATCGAAGAAGGAAAGCTTCCCATGGAGCTTGTTGATGAAGCTGTCACCAGGATTCTGGAGCTGAAGGATGAGCTGGGGTTGTTTGAAAATCCATACAAGGATGCAAATCCTGAAAAGGAAAAAGAGCTTCTTCTCTGCAAAGAACACAGGGAGGCGGCCCGAGATGTGGCGGCACAGTCGATAGTGCTGCTGAAAAACGATGGGGTTCTTCCGCTCAAGAAGGGATTGAAAGTGGGAATAGCCGGCCCCTTTGCCACATCAAGAAATGTTTTGGGCGGATGGGCAGGAAAGGATATAGAGAATGTTGTAAGCCTGTATGAAGGCATATCTTCAAAAATACCCGGCACCATGATAAAGACGGCTATGACAAGCGAACTTGGTGCCATGCAGGAAGGCATATTTGATGTAGAAGACAGAGTGGATGAAGCCTGTGAGCAATTGGCTGACTGTGATGTTATAATTGCAGCGGTGGGCGAAAGTCCTTCGGATGTGGGAGAGGGTGCCAGCAAGGCGTACTTAAGGCTCTCACCCAATCAGGAAAAGATGATTTTTGAACTTAAGAAACTGGGCAAGCCGGTGATAGTGGTTGTGTTCAGCGGCAGGCCCATGGAAATTAAACCGGTGTTAGGTCACGCCGATGCGCTGGTGCAGGCATGGTTTCTGGGTACCGAGTCGGGCAATGCAATCGCCGATGTGCTGTTCGGGGATTATAACCCATCAGGGCGTCTTTCCATGAGTTTTCCTCAGACTGTCGGACAAATACCCGTTTACTACAATTGTTACGGGACCGGACGTCCGTCTGACGGCACTCTGCAGCGTTATGTATCCCGTTATCTTGACTGCCCAAATGAGCCATTGTTCTGCTTCGGGTATGGCTTGAGCTATTCCAATTTTGTTTACAGCGGCTTCAAGGTTGAGAAAGACGGGGAGAAGATTATCGCTTCCGTTTCAATAGAAAATAATTCCGACATCCCCGGAAAAGAAACCGTACAGCTTTATATTCGTGACGTGGCTTCCAGCGTGGTGCGCCCGCTCAAAGAGCTAAAAGGATTTCAACAGATATGGCTTGAAGGCGGGGAAAGCAAAACGGTTTCCTTCGAGATCACAAAAGACATGCTTAAGTTCTGGAATTATGACCTGGAGTATGTTTTTGAGCCGGGAGAGTTTGATATCATGATAGGGCGCAACAGCGAAGATGTCATGGTTGAGAGGATAAAAATATAAAGAGGGACATAAAGGGGGACGCTCCTGCACTTACTGCATTTTAAATTCTATATTTGCAGTAGATTATGGAGCGTTTTTCTTTTTCGGAAGATAAGGGGGCGTTTCTCTACTTATTGCTTTTTTAATTCAAAGTTAGTAGTAAGTGAAGAGTGCCTTCTTTTTTTATATAAAACAGGTTTCCAACAAGGAAAGGAACGTTCCCTTCTTCGTAAGGGGACTATGCTGTGCTTATTGTATTTCCAGAATTCAGTATTGCAAAATAAAGGAACGTACCCCTTTTCCACAATATTGTAATAAGTGAAGGAGCGTCCTCTGTTTTCGTATATTTCCATGACTTCATTTCTGCAACAAGTGAAGGAGCGTCCCCTGTTTTTATATATTTCACGGCTTCATTTCTGTAACAAGTGAAGGAGCGTCCCCTGTTTTCAACCATGAATTTTGTTTTATGCCGTATGTAATAAATGATATAATAAGGTTGTCAAATGTCACAGAGCAAAAGAGGTTTTCAGTTTACAACAAACCATTAGGCCAGCGGTTACGCTGAAAGCTGCGGCGCTCCAAACACATTAATTTACAAAGGGGCTGGTGGAATTGAAGCATGATTTAGTAGTACCCGGTGAGATGATATCCCGCTACATAAGGGAAATCAACTATGATCTTCTCGATAGGGTTGAGCCTGATATATCTTTACAGTATCTATCGGAGAATATGATCAAAGTCAGTTTGGATTTTAACTTGAATGAGGAAATAATTCAAGACGATTGGCAACTGCATGTAATCCCTGCCTTTAAGCCTGATTTTCATTGGGCACCCCATTTAACTCCCACAGATGAGCATATTATTGATCAGCACAGTTTCCGTTCTCCTGCGCTCATAGTCGGGGACAAAAGCAAAGTGCTCATATTGGTGCCTGACATAGACATTTTGCTTCAGGGGACACCTGTAAGATGGTATCTTGACAACAATGCCAGGGAAAATAAGCTCATCCTGGGCATGAGCAATTATTCTGTGAAGGAACATGTGCTGTATGTGCGAGAACCCGGAGCTGTTTATCCTGCGGGAAAGACCAGCATTGGCTTTTATTTGATCATGCTGGAGGACGAGGAAGCTGTTTTTGATCCATGGCGCATAGTGTTGGAATTTTTATGGAACAACTGGGGAAAGAAAATATACACAAACAAGAAAGGACAGAGCATTCCCCTGGAAAGATATGTGGAGCGCACATATGAATGGGCATTTAAAAACTGGGCTGAAAGCGTGTGGCAGGAATTTGAACTGGATGGGAAAAAGGTCGGAGCACCGGTGTTTATAGTTAATGTAACTCAAAGTCCGAATTATGATGGACCTGTGGATGAAAGGGAGTTCCGTTCGGTATGGAATCAGGCGTGGTTCAGCTCCCTAAGGTCGGCATCAGGATTGTATAGATATGCAAGACGTACAGGAAACAGAGAATTACTGGAGAAATCTATTCTAGCAAAAGAACTGGCCCTTTCCGCTCCTCAGAAAGAAGGGCTTTTCCCTTCTGTAATTGCCACAGAAATGGAAAGGGTTGATGTGAGCGGGCGGATGGTAAATCGGAGCAAAGGCTGGGATCACTATTTTTGGGGAAATTCCAACCGAAATCCTTTTGCCTGGGATGCGAAATTGTCACCCTATCACATACTTGACATGAGCTGGACAGCGTTATTGATGCTCAGGTGGTATACGGAGCTGGAAACAGACCCGCGGCTTCTGGATTATGCATTAAGATATTCTGAAGCCCTATTGAAGCTGCAGGATGAAAAGGGATATTTTCCTGCATGGTTGGATACCAGGACTCTGCAGCCTATGGGTATATTGGATCAGTCGCCTGAGACTTCAATGTCGGTGACGTTTCTTCTGAAGATTTACGAGGTAACCGGCAGGGATGTTTATTTAAAATCCGCCCTGAAAGCTATGGATGTCATATGCGATGAAATCATACCTGAAGGAAGATGGGAGGATTTTGAAACCTATTGGTCCTGCTCCCGCTACGGAAGTGATACCCTCGTTGGTAAAAAGGTTGAAAGAAATAACATGTATAAACAGTGCAATCTTTCAATGTTTTGGACTGCTGAAGCATTGTATTACAGTTATAAGGCAACTGGCAACAAGAAGTATTTGAAACATGGACAGAGATGTCTGGATGAGTTGCTGATGACTCAGGCATCCTGGCAGCCGCCCTATATGCCTGTGGATGTGTTTGGCGGGTTTGGAGTGATGAACTGTGACGGAGAATGGAATGATGCTCGCCAGAGCCTGTTTGCAGAGCTTATAATGCAATACGGACTGGAGCTTAAAATGGATGAATATGTGGAACGTGGGTTATCTGCATTGCATGCTTCCTTCAAAATGATGTACTGTCCTGAAAATGAAAAAGCAAAGGTCCAATGGGAAAGGAAATGGCAGTTTTTCAATGAAAAGGATTATGGCTTTATGATGGAAAACTATGGTCATGGCGGCGTTGTGGATACAAATGGGGAAGGTATAGGCGAATTTACTATCTATGATTGGGGAAATGGAGCAGCAGCAGAAAGTTTTCTTAGAATATCGGACCACTACGGGAAAGAAATAATGCAAGACAATGGTATGCCTGGCGCAAATCAGGGTTAGCATCCTGTCATCCATATATTTAAATAAGTTTTGCTTCGGCATGCCATGACCCATTTGGCTGCTTTTGCTGCTAAAATAGGTAAAAAGAAAAAATATGCTTAATTCTGCCGGAAGCATAAGAATTTGACAAAACATGTATCAAAATGGTAGAATTTTCTTGCACTACACTTTTATCCATTATTCTACTAAATAGTATATGTTTTCTGTTCAAGGGGAGTTTATGGGAGAAAAGCTGCACAGCGGACACAGGCAAAGGGTAAAAGCCAGATATTTGTCGGAAGGATTGGATGCTTTTGAGGACCATCAGGTATTGGAGATGCTCCTGTTTTACTGTATTCCTATGAAGGACACCAATGAACTGGCGCATAGGATGATAAAGGAGTTTGGCTCCCTGGCAACATTATTTGAAGCTGATCCGAAGGATATCTGCAGGCGGTGCGGCGTTAGTGAAAATACTGCTATTTTGGTATCGCTGATACCATCATTGGCGCGAAGATATTTTAAAGGCAAGTGGGGAGAAAAGCCTGTCCTTAACAGTTCTTCCAAAGCCGGTCAATATTCGGTGTCACTTTTTGCAGGAAGGACCTATGAAGCCTTTTATTTAATCTGTCTTGATGCACAAAACCGGGTGAACTGTGCTGCATTGGTGCACGAAGGTACGATAAATGAAGCGCCGGTGTATCCAAGGGTGATAGTTGAAGCGGCATTGAGGCACCAAGCCAACAGCGTAATATTGGCGCATAACCACCCCGGTGGGAGTCTGCAGCCTTCTCAGGCTGACATTGAAGTTACAAAAAGAATTTCAACAGCTCTGGGGGCTATATCTATAAGCGTGGTGGACCATATTATCGTTGCCGGGGACAAGTATATGAGTTTTGCCGAAAAGGGTTTACTGGGAAAATAGAATAAAGTAATATAAAATAATGCACAGTATTATACATAAAATGCATCCGTGGTTTAGGCTAGGTGATTTAGTTAAGTTATTTACATAAAACTTAACTGAAATCCCATGGCTTTATTCGTAGGGAGTGCCAATTAAAACATCGCCACTTTTTGGCAAAGGGCAACAAGCATGTTAATCATGGAAGTATGCAATTAAAACAAAAGCATGGGGACAATTAAACGTTCTGCTCCATGGATAACTTTGCGCAGTACATCATCAGGAGGGTTTAGCAAATGAAAGGCAAAAGTCATTGCGACTGTTGTGTATATTATGTTTACGATGAGGAGTATAATTGCTATGACTGCCAGGTTGACCTGGATGAGGATGAAATGATGAGGTTCCTGAGCAGATCTTATGACAATTGTCCTTATTTCCGGTTTAATGATGAATATAAGACTGCCAGGAAGCAGATGTGAGCCCTGGGTTACTGCAGGCGCTTTGCCGCTGCTGATAGAATGTAACGGAACACAGGTATCAGACAGGCGATTATAATTTAAAAAGTTTTCTGATTAAAAGGTGTATTCCGGGATAATTAAATTAAGCGATATAAGCAAAAAAAGTATAAAATAATGTGAGTGATTATTTTTAGCCTGAAGGGTTGCTCCACAACCCCTCAGGCTATCGGTCATTGTTGAACTTTGTTGCGTAATCCAGGCGCATAAGAATATTTTGCTGGTAGTCGCCAAACTTTTCGCCAAAAATAGTAATGCCTCCGACGTTTTCCGCATCTTCGCTTATACCTATCCGCACGCTGATGTAGTTCCCGTTTTTGAGATTCAGCTGATCTATCGTAACGTCCGACGACTGTTTTTCATCGATGAAGGAACCCTGAGAATTAACCTTCCAGGTTTTCAGCAGCCCGTATTGTGTATTTGAATCCGGCCACCAGGGTGGATTGAGCCTTCCTCTGCGGCCCCCCAGATCACCCGGGCTGGTCCATGTTCCAACAGCAATGCCGTTGATCCATACGGTAATATCGGATGGCCAATTATTGCGGTAGTTGGGAGCTTCCGAGCAAATTTCCATGGACAGCTCAATGGATAGAGGGTCGCTATGGTGAAGAATGCTGTTGGAGAACCTATATTCTACATACCCCTTGCTGAACCACAGGATTTGGGCATCGGTGCGACGAGCATTGTAGAATCCGCTGGGATTGTCGTCCGTGTCTATATATGCCCTTTCGCTGGAAATGCCGCAGGTCGGATATATTTCACAATCCACGTAGTTTCCAATAGGCATATTAATGTAAAAGTGATTGTCGAGAGTGCCGTTATCCGGGTGAGCAAGATGCAAATTCAGCACATCGATTTTGCGGCTGCACAGCTTCATTGAGCCTCGAACACCAGGCTGCAATTCCGTCCTTATGAGATCGGCCTCTTCCAGTATCCTTACATTCATGGCAGCGGTGGAAACAGGTAGATCGAGCTTCTCTGCGATTTCATTAATATTGAAGCTGCCATAATTCAATAATTCAATTATATCAATCCTGCTTTTTGACGAAAGTGCTTTTGCGACCGCAAGAAGTTTATTTCCGTCTTCTATACCGATAGTCAATTCTTTAGGCAAATATAATCCCTCCATTTTGTACTTAATTATATTATAATAGAAAATTATGCAATAAATCAATAATATTAACGATAAAATATGTAATATTACAAAGAAATTAGAATATTACAATTATTATCAAGATAAAAGCAAAGTTCCTGCGAATGAGTAAGATACACTGTTTCGGACGATATTTATAAAAAATTATAAATCCGTATTGACAGATTATTGATACATATCATATAATAAAACTGTACTTAATTGGTCTTTATATTATAAATTATATACATAAATTTTGTAATATTCTAGTAGATTTTGTAATGTGTAAACAAAAGGAATAAATCATTCCTCTGTCTGAAATACTGATCGGTTAAACAAAACAGGTTTCTGAAACATTTAATAATAAAAATATTACATTATTATAAACTGGGGATGAGACAAAATGACCGCTAAAAAATCACTCAGGTTTCCTATCAGGCTGTTGGCAAGTTTTGTTGTTTTCGTGTTATGTATACCACTTCTTGCAGGATTGACAAACGCTGCTGAGCTTGATTCAATACGATCTGAGATACCTGATCTTGAAAAACTCTATCTTTCTTTACCAGGCATCCCGGAGAATGACTACTATATTTATAAAAGAAAATATGAAGACAAAAAGTACAAAGGTGAGGTTATTACATATCCCATAGAAAAACTGGTGAGTGGACGCCAACTGGAAAACGGCGGCATACTCATCCCTTATAATGAGACGGTGGAGCTGAAGCTGGATGTCTCGCAAGAGGGTACTTATTTGATCGGTTTTTACTATTGTACCGCGTACGATAATATTCTGCCCTCCGGCATTTCCATGAAAGTCAATGGGGAGTATCCCTTCCCGGAGATGCAGAGGCTGTCGGTCAGCGATACCTGGGTTGTGGAAAGAGAAGGATTCCAGCTTGACCGCTATGGCAATGAAGTGGTACCTATGCCGGTGAAAAGGCACGAATGGAAGCACACCTACTTATATGGGGAAGACCGTCTTTACAGCACACCAATGAGCGTTTATCTGCAAGAAGGTACAAATACCCTCACCATAACATGCACGGAAGGCGATCTGATCATAGGGGATATCACCCTTTCGCCCGAAAAGCAGCTTGATGGCTATACGGCAGCCGGCAAGCCGGACGGGGATAACATAATCGTGATTGAAGCCGAGCATATGGACAGAAGAAACAGTCCCAATATTCGTCCGGACAGCATATTTGACACGAATCTGACGCCCTACAGCTCTACCAAAAAAATATTGAACACCGTGGCCGACTACTCCTTCAAAGCCGGTGGCAACAGGATAGAGTATGATTTTGAGATTGAAGAAGAGGGTTATTATTATATAGGTTTTAATTACCGTCAGAGCACGAAGGCCAACTTTCCGGTATTCAGAAATATCTATATAGATGGAGAAATTCCGTATAAAGAGTTCCAGAGTATGGCCTTCCCGTATTCCACGAAATACACCCGCCTTGTGGCAGCTACGGAGGAAGGCGAAAAGATGGCGGTTTACCTGGACAAAGGCAAGCATACCATCGCTATTGAGGTGTCCTTGGATAATGTCCGGGATGCCATAAAGATACTTACCCGGGTCGTGAATGAAATGAATGACATGGCTCTGGATATCGGAAAAATCACAGGCGGAAATACGGAAAAATTCAGGGATTTCGTATTGGAAGATTTCGATTTTGATATAGAAAGCAAGCTTAACCAATGGACGGAAATAATTCTGGATGTATATGACGCACTGGCTGTTTACAATCCCGGAGTAAAAAACATCGGTGAGTTATCTTCATTGAAAGTTGCCGCCAGAACCTTGCAGCAGCTGGCTAAAGAGCCCAATGACCTGCCCAAGAAGCTGGATGCCTTTTCTCAGGGCCCCAGTTCCGCAAGACAAAGCCTTACGACTATGATTGAGCTGCTTAACCAGAGTCCTTTGGGTTTAGATAAGATATTCATTTTCCAGGATGAACATCAGCTTCCAAAGCCTATGGGCTTTTTTGAGAAGATAGTGGAAAATGTAAAACGCTTTTTCTATTCTTTCAAACAGCAGGAATATGCTCCTACATATGACGCAAACTCAGAAAACCTGCAGGTATGGGTGAGCAGGCCAAGACAGTATCTTGAGATAATCCAGAGGATGGCCGACACCGATTTCAAGGAGAAGTACGGCATAAATGTGGATCTTTCCATAATGCCGGATCAAAACAAACTGATCCTCTCCAACGCCTCGGGAAAATCTCCGGATATAGCCATGTCAATAGCATCAGGAATAACTTATGATCTGGCAGTCCGCGGCGTATTGGCTGATATGAGGCAGTTTGACAATTTTAAGGAAGTAGCCAGAAGGTTTGCTCCGGGCATGCTGATTCCCGGCGTTTCTGAAAATGGGCTGTATGCTATTCCTGAAACCTTCAACTTCTGGGTGCTTTATTACAGGAAGGATATACTGAATTCCATGGGTCTTGAAGTGCCCGATACCATGGAAGAAGTCCGCCAGATGCTGCCTCAGCTGCAGCGAAGAGGGCTGAACTTTAACAGTCATGTCTCCAATTTTATCGGTTCAAAGCCTTTTGCGGCTACAATACCTTTTATATATCAAAATGGAGGCCGGCTATTTGATGAAGATACGATGAAAAGCAGCTTGGATTCCAAAGAGGTTCTCAACGGAATGACAATGCTTACGGAAAATTACACCATATATAATATGCCCTATGAAGTGCAGAGCTTTTATCAAAGCTTCAGGGATGGAAGGATTCCGATTGGTATTTCCGATTATGGCATGTTCAATCTGCTGACCAATGCTGCTCCGGAAATTAAAGGGCTATGGGATGTAGCACCCTACCCGGGTGTGAAGGATGAGAACGGAGAAGTGCAGCGCTGGACTTTGGGGTCGGCGGAGAGCTGCGTGATATTTGAAAGCAGTGACAAAAAGGAAGAAGCATGGAAATTCCTCGACTGGTGGACATCTACCGAAGTTCAGACTGAATTTGCGTATACGCTCCAGTCCACCCTGGGAAATGAGTACTTGTGGAATTCCTCTAATCTGGAAGCGATGAAAAATACACCTTGGATTCGCAAACATGAGGCAATCCTCGAACAGGTTCAATGGACCCGGGAGCCTCCAAGAATCCTGGGGGGATACATGATAGAAAGAGAGCTTAGCAATGTCATCACCTCAGTGGTGATGGAAGGAGAAAATGTCCGTTCGGCTATGGATGAGGCAATAAAACGGATAAACCGGGAGATCAACAGGAAGCTGGAGGAGTTTGGATATATAGTCAACGGTGAAGTTGTAAAACCGTTTGTCGTACCGGATATAGATACTGTAAGGGAGTGGGTGGAGTAAATTGAAAAGCGATTTGACGATTTCTACCAGAAAAGCCGAAAAACCAAATACAGCCCTGCGGAAGCCAGGGTTCCGTATAAATCCGGCGTTAGTGTTTTTACTGCCTTACGGAGTGCTTTTTACGGTGTTTATAGTTATACCAGTCACACTGGCAATGGCTTTGTCCTTTACCAATTTCAATGCCGTGCAGTTTCCCCGGCTGACTTACTTTCTGAATTATATCAACCTGCTTACGCAGGATGCCATTTTTATGCAATACGTGCTTCCCAATACCTTGATATTTGCCTTGGTTGTCGGACCATGCGGATACATACTCTCATTTTTCCTGGCCTGGTCGCTGAGTCAGATAAGCAAGGTACCAAGGACAATACTGGCTCTTATCATCTACTCTCCGTCCATGACATCCGGCGTTACCATGGCGGTTATCTGGAGAATAATTTTCAGCGGCGACAGGATGGGTTACTTGAATAATCTTTTGCTGAGCCTGGGATGGATATCGGAGCCTATACAATTCTTACAGTCTCCTGACTTTCTCATGCCGATTATGATAATCGTCGCGCTATGGGGAAGCATGGGTGTCGGATTCCTGGCAATGCTGGCAGGAGTGCTGAACTATGATGTCAGTATTTATGAAGCAGCCAGTATAGACGGCATACGCAACCGGTTCCAGGAGGTATTCTACATTACCATTCCGATGATGAAGCCCCAGATGCTGTTTGGTGCGGTGATGTCGGTGGTGAATACCTTTCAGGTCGGCAGCATCGGTGTGGCTTTGAGCGGTACCAATCCCACCCCCCAATATGCAGGACAGCTTATAGTCAATCATATTGAGGATTATGGTTTTATCAGGTATGAGATGGGATATGCTTCCGCTGTTTCGGTGGTGCTGCTGTGTATTATCTACGGAACATCCAGGTTTGCGAGAAGACTATTTCGGGAGGGTTAATTCCCATGAATAAAATTAGGGCTAAATCCAGATTTATAACTGCATTGCTCGCCTTTGGAATAGTGTTGTCATGCATCGGTATGGCTGCTCATGCTGCCAGTGCTCCTTATACCACATTGACGGAGGACTACAGAGGGAGGCTCGTAAGCAGCCAGGATGGCTACCTGCCGTTGAATACCATTACAAAGGTCGGAGATTATGAATTCAACAAGGCATTGGATATTTTCATTGATGATGATGACATCCTGTATATCGCTGACACCGGCAACGGGAGGATTATTGTCAGCACTCTGGAAGGGGAATTGATTTCCGTAATCGGTGAAGGCATCCTGACTGCCCCCAGCGGAATTTTTGTGGATCGTGAAGGAAACATTTATGCGGCTGATCCCAGAAAGGAAAAGGTCTTCGTTTTCTCCCCCGATGGAGAATTAATACGCGAATATACAAAACCCGAAGGCTCTCTTTATGGCAAAAACAATCGTTTCGTACCTCAGAAGCTGGTGGTTGATGCTGCGGGAAGCTTATATGTCATATCCGAGGGAAATACAAACGGTATCGCTCAGTTGAGCAAGCAGGGAGAGTTTCTTGGATATTTCGGAGCCAATTATACTCCGCTTTTTATCCATGAAATAATCAGAAGGCTTACCTTTACAAAAGAGCAGAGGGAACAGCTTAAGCTAAATGTGCCTCCGTCCCCCAAAAACCTTACCATAGATGATAGGGGACTGGTGTATACCGTCACCCAGGGAGCTGGCACAAAAGGGTTGAAAAAGTTCAACATGGCCGGCATAAACATGCTGGACGATACCCTGCCGGACGAAAATATTACCGATGTGGCCATAGGGCAGATTGAGAACATTTTTGTAGTTTCCACCGAGGGATATATTTATGAGTACTCCAGGGAGGGAGACCTGTTGTTCCTGTTCGGTGGCAGGGATGACGGTAAAAACCGCAGCGGTTTGTTCGTATCGGCTGCCGCTATTGATGTGGACAAATCCGGACATCTGTATGTACTGGACACGGAAAGCAACAAGATTCAGATATTTGAAAAAACCGAGTATGCCAGCATAGTACATGAAGCTCTGAACCTCTATCAAGAAGGATATTATATTGAAAGCAAGGACCCCTGGGAGGAAGTGCTCCGTCAAAACAGCCTTTTTGACTATGCTTACAGGGGAATCGGGCAGGCTCATTACAAGCTGGAAAATTATGAACAGTCCCTTGCCGCTTTCAGGCTAGGAGGAGATAAGGCAGGATATTCCTCCTCCTTCTGGGAAGTAAGAAACATATTCCTGAAGAATAACATGCTGAAAATTTTCCTTTTCCTGGTGCTGATATGGCTTGTTGTCAAGACTGTCAGGTTGCTTAACAGCATGTTTGGTTTGCTGGTACCGGTACAAAAGGCAATAGCCTCCTTCAGGGAAGTGTCGGTAGTACGTGAGCTGAGGTTTGTGTACTACGTGCCCAAAAACCCGGCAGACGCCTATTACGGTATAAAAAGGGAAGGCAAGGTCTCAATATTGTCGTCCACCATATTGTATATCATATTCTTTGTCATATACCTTGCTGATAAGTATTTTTCGGGATTCCTTTTCAAAAAGGTGGCGGAAGGGCATTATGAACTGGCGACGGATATAGCCTCCGTATTTGGAGTTATTGGACTTTTTATCATCTGCAACAACCTCATATCCTCCATCAGGGATGGTGAGGGGAAGCTTCGTGATATATACTGCTCCCTGGCTTATTCCATAATGCCGTATATATTTCTGAAGCCTGTGGCGATTGTATTGAGCCATGTGCTGACTTACAACGAAGCCTTTATCATAAATTTGATTAATATTGTGATCTATGCTTCCATAGCTGTACTGATTATTGTGATGATCAAGGAGATCCAAAATTATTCCCTCCGGGAGACTTTCAAGAATATCGCATTAACGTTGTTCACCATGTTGATTTTCGTCATCAGTGCAGTAGTTATTGTGGCTTTGGTCAATCAGGTAGTTGATTTTATTCTGTCCATCGCAAAAGAGGTGAATTATCGTGTCTCGTAAAAGGATAGGGGTTCGTGCAAGAAATATCGTGGTATCTGCAGTTGTTATAGCTCTGGTTGCCGTTTTGGCTGTTTTGGTTTATGTGACCACCAGAAATGCAGTTACCACCGGAAAGAGCGTGTCCGCCAAGGATTTTTCCCTTTTGGATACCAGCCTTCTTTCCCGCAATATTTCGGATAAACCTTACATAGCAGCTGAAAATGACAGGCTGCAGATGATATTGGATCCTGTTTCCCTGGGAATAACCCTCGTGGATAAGGCTTCCGGGGAAAGGCTGGAATCCGTACATGGCACCGAGGAGGATAAGTTGAATGCATCCTGGAAAGGGTTTCTCGGTTCCGGTGTATCGATAGAATTTTTCAATGGGGATTCACCTTCTTTGGAGCGGGCTGATATGTTCAACCACAAGCCTGAGGTTTATATAGAAAACAGGGATGATGGTTTCAAAGCCACTATTGTGTATGAAAAACTTAAGATTGCACTGGACGTCATTGCAGAGCTTACGGAAGACGGGATGAAAGTTACCGTTCCGGCTGACAGCATTTATGAGGGAGAGCAGTACCGGCTTGCCTCCGTGTATTTGTATCCTTTCATGGGAGCAACCCGATTGGGGGAAGAAAAAGGCTATATGCTGCTGCCGGAGGGATCAGGAGCCCTTATCGACCTGGAGGATAATAAAGGACGGTTCCGTGCGCCGTATTCCAAGAAAGTATACGGGGACAATATAGCTGTCGACCGGGAGATATCTCAGCAGTACAACCGGCCAAACGTCAAAGCGCCGGAGCAGATCATCATGCCGATTTTTGGAATGGCGCATACCGACAGGAAGATCGCTTTGCTGGGTATCGCAGAAGAAGGGAAATATAACTGCCAGTTACTGGCATATCCCAACGGTGTCTCAACAAATTATAACTGGATTACAATTAAATATTTGTACCGTGAGGACTACATTACACAGGTTTCCAGAAGCAGCGGCATACGTGCGGCGCCAAAAGAAGGAGACTTCCGCGATGTAGGGGTAAAATTTACGGTGCTCACAGGTGAAAAAGCAAATTACTCCGGAATGGCTGAAGCATACCGGAATTATCTGGTGGAAAACGGGATAATTGAAAAAAAGAATACTGATTACAATATAAGGCTGGACTTTTTAGGGGCTGAGAGCAAAGAGTGGATTGTGATGAAAACCATAGTGCCCATGACTACCATTTCACAGATGGAGACAATGCTAAAAGAGCTCATGGAGTACGGTGTAAAGGATATTTTGCCCACCTACATGGGATGGCAGAAGGGAGGCCTTTCTCTCAGCTATGGTGACAACGGATATAAGGTGGAAGAAAAGCTTGGCAGCTTGAGGCAACTGGACACCCTGGCCAAAGAGCTTAAGGATCAGGGTATAAATTTAATGCTGTATCAGGATTTTCTCCTGGCCAATACTTCCCGGAATTATGACACCCAGTCGGACATTGTAAAGAATTTGAGCAAAAATCTGGCCAAGAAGCTGACCAATAAGCGTTTGTACCCTTATTACTATTATCTGACACCTAAACGCTCCCTGTCCGATGCCCGGAAATATATCAAAAAGTTTGAGGGTACGGATTTGAAGGGCATCACTTTTGGGTCTGTCGCCAACACATTGTTTTCATACTTTTCCGGCGGAAACATATACAGCCGTCAGGAAACTAAAAAAGCGGCGGACACCATGATGGAGGGTTTCGGAGAGTTTAGCAAGGCCATGATCCAACCCTTTGACTACATGTGGAAATATGCGGATTACTACTTTGATATACCGCTTTATGCGTCCAACTACAATTATGTGAGCAGAGAAATACCGTTTTTGCCCATGGTACTCAAAGGATATATGCCCTACTATGCCGATTATGCCAACTTTGAACCCAATAAAAACAGCTTCCTGCTGAAAATGGTGGAGTATGGAGCATATCCCTCCTTCATTCTGACATGGGAAGAATCGTCGGAATTGAAGGATACCAATTCATCGGACATATTTACGTCAAATTATGATGACTTTAAGTCCATGGTGGTGGAGTATTACAACCTGCTTAAGGAGATAAGCGATAAAACCGACGGAACTGCAATAACAAGGCATGATATAATTGCGGACGACGTCGTAAAGGTTCAGTATGAGAACGGAGTGGAGATTTTAATAAATTATTCCAACCGGGAATTTGAATACAAACAAGATATGATTGCTCCGCAGTCATATAAGGTATATGAGGTGAATTAGGATGGGCAAAAAAAGAAGGCTTCGCCTGGGTGTGACAACCCGACGGGAAATGAAAGGATATCTGTTTATTCTGCCATGGTTGGTGGGCTTTGGAATATTCTTTGCATATCCCATGTTTCAGTCGTTTATCTACAGCATCAGCAGCGTGAGGATAACCGCCAAGGCCAGGATAGTGAAACCTGTGGGTTTTGACAACTATGTGTATATATTCACAAAAGATATATATTTTGTGGAACGGTTGAGAGCATTTTTCCTCAATACGATTTTCAGCTTGCCGGTCATCCTTGTTTTTTCACTGATGATTGCCATGCTGATAAACCAGAAGATAAAATTCAAGGGGTTTTTCAGAACATTGTTCTTCTTACCCATAATAGTTGTCAGCGGGCCGGTGCTTGAAAGGCTGATCTCCGAGGGAGCGACCACAATACCGATGATAGAGCAGTATGGAGTATATGACATCATAAATGAAGTGGTGCCATATATGCTGGTGGAGCCGATAAGCTACCTCTTCAGCCAGCTGATACTAATCCTCTGGTATTCCGGCGTACCTATACTTATATACCTTGCGGGATTGCAAAAGATAGACATTAACCTTTATGAAGCCGCTTTGATCGATGGTGCATCCTCCTGGGTGGTGTTTTGGAAAATAACTTTGCCTTCATTAAAAGGGATAATATTGATCAACGCCATATACACCCTGGTTTTTTTGGGAACATCGGAGATTAATGAGGTGATAATCCTGATCAAAAATAACATGCTGAATCCCAACACCGGCTTCGGCATAGCTTCGGCAATGGCATGGACCTTCACTGTCGGTCTTGGTCTCATAATGGTAATTATATATTTCATAGGCGGCAGGGAAAAACCTGCTGTCGTGCAGAAAAAGCTTCCGGCCAAAAAGCCGGAGAAAAAAGCCAAAAAAATACTGCCAGTCAGGGGGTGATGAGGTTGAATATTTCTGCTCTTATAGATAGGCACAGGATGGATAGGTATATAAATAAAGCCAAGAAGGCGTTGCTCGGTTCCAGAGAAAAAACCGGAATCCTGTTCACAATTTTTGTTTATACCATGCTGATATCCCTGGGGTTTATTTATCTCTATCCCATGCTTCATATGTTTGTTACCAGCTTTATGTCTCTGGATGATCTGCTGGATGAGTCGGTGCGATGGATTCCGACCCATATTTCACTGGAAAACTATATTGAAGCCTTCCGGGTTATGAAGTTCAAAACAACTATAGGTCCGACCATCCTGCTGACGGTCATACCTTCCCTCTGCCAGACTGTGGTGTGCGCAGTGACAGGATACGGGTTTGCCAGATATCGCTTCAAAGGGAAGTCCATCATTCTCGTGCTTGTGCTTTTGACCTTTGTCATACCTCCTCATGTTATGATGGTACCCAGATATCTGATGTATACGGACTACAAGATGATAGGCAGCATAGGTGTCCTGCTTTATCCGGCTATATTGGGCCAGGGATTGAACAGCGCCATATTCATTCTGATATTTACACAATTTTTCAGACAGACACCGGTTTCGCTGGATGAGGCTGCAAGGGTGGATGGCGCTGGTGAGCTGAGAATTTTTCTGACAATTGCCGTACCTCTGGCAGTGCCGGCGTTTATAGTATCCATTCTGTTTTCTTCTGTGTGGTATTGGAATGAGACCTATTTCAGCTCTCTCTACTTAGGCAGCTCCAACATAGGAAACCAGAATACTGTTACTACAATTCTCATGGAGCTGAGCAGGTTTGAGGACAGCTACAAAAAATATGTACAGCAGGTTGCAGGGTACTGGGGAGCAGGCGGGTCTGTAGAATCCATCGCCAATGAGGCTATTCGCATGGCAGGTACCATGATCAGCATACTGCCTCTCCTGATTGTTTACTTCCTGCTGCAGAAGCATTTTGTAGAGAGCATAGAACGTACAGGCATAACGGGAGAATAACCATTTTACTGCTCATGATGGCTTTTAAGCCAATATGATATAACCCGGAAATATCCGGCCATTATTAAAAAAAAGACCAGCTAATTAAAGTCAAGAGCTTTTTTTGAAAAATAAAAGAATTTTTCAAAAAACACATGAGCTAAAAA
>ENA-OWPA01000922-OWPA01000922.1-bioreactor-metagenome-genome-assembly--contig:-NODE-922-length-26483-cov-11.854995_pt1 | contig 26483 bp, 25 predicted proteins | sample MGYA00238139_ERZ651803 | MGnify/ENA primary metagenome ERZ651803 (study PRJEB26909, sample SAMN07631231) | bioreactor metagenome | isolation source: Switchgrass digestor | place: USA: Dartmouth... | reverse complement strand
TTTATGGACATTATACTCGTCATTTCACGGACAGGCAAGTACGGTAGCTTTTGGAATAATTGACCCGGTAAAAACAAGATACTATTAAAATAAATAAAAATACTTTTGGTAAGATACAAATTAATAAGAATAATCAATATTATGAGTTTGTTTTAAAAGTTTGTGAGGTGATTTATGAAAATATTTTGGTGGATGAGAATACGGGGCAAGTAAAGTTTAGGGATTTCTATAGAGATGAAAGACAGATGGCATACCTTTATGAAAATTTTGTTCGTAACTTTTATAGAAAAGAACAGCAAGACTTTGAGGTAAAAAGAGAGAATATCGAATGGGACGCTGTTGGAAATACTGTTTATTTACCGCAAATGAAAACGGACATATCATTAATATCAGGAAATAGGACAATAATAATAGACACAAAATATTATGATGATGTATATGAAGCAAATTATGGGTCTAAAAAATTTAAATCAAGTCACCTATATCAAATATTTGCTTATTTAAAAAACAGAGAGGTAAAAGGTGGCGCTTATATTCATTCAGAAGGAATTCTTTTATATCCTGCAGTTAATGTTGAGGTGGATGAAGATTATCTAATTCAGGGACATAAGATAATGATTAGGACCGTTAACCTGAACCAGGATTGGAAGATGATACATAATAGACTGCTGGAGATAATAAAATAGAGGGGACTTGAACCCCTACCCAGTTAACCCGGACTAGAACCTGAATTATATAAAGGCATTATTTTGCTTGTTTTTAGTTATTTATAGCTCTTTTATATGGTAATATATAAGTAGTTATTCTTTTATATATTTTTATTTCTATTATTTTTTAATGTAATTGCATTCCTGATTGCATTCCAAAATTCTTATGAAAATATAATAGAATAAAATTTTATTACAAAATGTTCAAAAGTGTTATAAACCGCAGAATACCATTATAAAAAGAAAAAAATGTGGTATAATGAACTAAATGTATTTTTATAGTAATAAAATGGTTACGGAGGTTTGATGGTATGTCAAAAAATAAGTCATATGAAGCCATTTTAAACAGTGAAGCTTATAAATGTGCATTAGATGAAACATTATCATCGATGTTAAGTAAATGTAGTTATGCTAATTCTGAAGCGACTATTGCGTCAATTTTTGAAAATTCTTTGAATTATTTAATTAAATCTCAATTTATATAGATATTTTGTTTTATAAAGAAGCAACATCAAATTATTTTCATCATAAATTTGAAGGAAGAACAGATGCAATATCTAATAGTTTGATCATTGAATATAAAGATATGGATAAATTGAAAACCAATGCCTTAAGGGATAAAGCCTCACAGCAAGTAAAAGATTATATGAAACAACTTAATACAGATTATCAAGCAATACTTACGAATGGAATAATAATAAGTTATTTTTATTTTCAAGATGGTAACGATATTTATCAAACACCGTTTAGAGATATTACATATCAAGACTTGGATAGAATTGTAAGAGTTTTAATTAGTATTGATAATAAAGATTGGTGCCACAAAATATTGTTAAAGACTTTAGTATACATCGTGATGGTTCTGTTTCATTAAAATTATTGAATTGTCTATATGATATAGTAGAAAATAATATGTCGGAAAAGACAAATATGTTATTTCAGGAATGGGAATTTCAAGCTGTTCAATGTAAGCATCTTTTGCATCCATCTGTGGTGTTCTCCTGTCATATACGATAGTTATATTATACCACAGAATGTGCCAAAAAGCCAGTAAAATCAGCATTTTCAGTCACTTTTCACAGTATACGTCCATTCTGTGTAGGCCGTAAAAATTGGCTATTCGCCGACACACCAAAAGGAGCCGAGGCAAGTGCTGCAGTATATAGCATAATTGAAACAGCAAAAGCGAATAGATTAAATGTATATACATATTTGGAATACCTGTTATTGTACATGCCTGATACGGATTATCATAATCATCCGGAAGATCTGGAATTATTGATGCCTTGGTCAGAAGCAGTACAAACAGAATGTGCTAAATGATTAACTGAGACTGGCTAATTATTATAGCTGGTCATTTTTTATATTCACAAGACACCTTGTTATTGACCGCTTACCACTAATTGATCTGATTCATCTTTTAGACCCAATACATAATAAACCGGAGGTTTATGCTATGACCTTGAATGATATTAATATTCGTGACCCCTTCGTTCTTCCGTATGACGGTAAGTATTAGAGATAACAAAACCTTATTAATGCTCTGGTCCAGCTTTGGAGAGAAAAATAATAAGCTAATTACTTGCGGATCGTCAGAAAACAAACAGCAAGTTTTTCCGATTAACTCATACGAGTTCGTCTTTACAAAGCTAAGCTTAGCTAATACTGTACTTTACCTTAGCGTAATTTGTATTAATATAAAAAGCGCATCTTAAACTAACTTATAGTTATATAGATGCGCTCTATCATTTTAATATTAATATGTGACAATAGGTACATACAAATCTTTGACACCGGATACATCCAGAGTAGTACCACTTTCTGTTTTACCGGCTACTACAAGAGTGCCGTCTGCTTTTAAGCCAATGGAAATCCAATTACCTGCGGCCACAGCTACTATATCAGTCCAATCCGAAACCTCCAGTTGCTTCTGACTGTTATCGCCGGTAGCAACTACTGTCCCGTCACGCTTTAAACCCAGCAGAGTAGTATTGCTTTTTGAAATAGCAATAACATCTTTCCAGTCAGAAACATCAAAAGAAATATAAGTAGCCATATTTATGTAATATGATGTGGATACTACTACGGTTCCGTCGGATTTAAGTCCTGCAATTGAACCTGTCGGGCCGGCTGAGATAGCAACAATATCCGTCCAGTCGGCAATCTCATCATATAAATATCCATATAACGGGTTAACATATTTATTATAATCAGCAATATAAACCGTGCCATCGCTTTTTAATGCTGCGATTCTCAAATCCCCTGATACAACATCTACGATATCATTCCAGCTTGAGATATAGTCTTTATAAAGCTCCAGCACATCACTATATATCTCAGAATATGTATAGATATTGCCTGTTCCGGATAATAGAGCATAATTATTATAGTTTGTGGATATTATCTCCAGATCGGTATAAGATTTTAATTGATCCGCAACATATAAATATGATGAGTCTGTATCTATCGTTGAATGAATGTTCCCGCCTTTGTCCAGCGCATCCAATCGGCTACCCGCAAAAGATAAGCGTTTGATATCAGTCCATTCGGAAACCTCATCATACCTGTAATATTTATATAGAGAATCATCAATTACGATTTTAACCTTCCCTTTATTATCAATAGCAGCAATTCCGGAGCCGAGATTTGCAATATAGTCTCCTGAAATTATATATCGTAGCTGCTTCAGTAGATTCTCTGCTTGCACATCATCCTTGATCTGCGATAACAATCCGATAGCCTGAGGATACTTTTTGTCATTAATATAGGCTATCGCTTTCTTAAGCTTTGCTTCATCAGCGATTTCCGTATCATCAGTCAGGACTTTTGTCACAGTCGGCATTGCTTCATCCGTGACTTTTGTATTTACCGTATTCTGATTTGTTATATTATCAGCGGTGTCTTGCCTACCTGTGCCGCAACCGCCGATAAAGCAGATCGCCATAATCAGAAGGATATGCTTAATTTTATAATAGCCGGGCATGATTTATACTCCTTTTATTATGGATAATATACATTATCGATAAATAAATTCTCTGATTTGTATGAAAAAAGGACATTAAACCTGTTAATATCAGAATAATAGCTAAACGCAGAATAATCAACAGCATCAGTGAAATCCATATCAAAGCCGGGAAACTTTACATTATTCCAATCAGCACTTGGGCAAGATCCACTATTTAAGTGCCCTTTATTATAACATTGGGAGGTAACTCCGGTAGGACTGGCAACTACAGCATTCCATTGTTCAAAAGTTGAGCATACCTTTATAGTGCAAGCAATATAGAAAGCCTGTTGATACACAGGATCAGCCGGGTCCTTAAAACTTTTAGCATTATTACTGTTTATCGATGTAAAAGCATCACTATAAGTGAGAATATCATATAAGGTAGGCAGCGTAGATACACTGGAGAAGGTTCTCTTTTTCCCATTATTATACCGATATTGATCCTCCAGCAACCTATTAATTATTTCCCATCCTACTCCCTGCCTATTATACTTCAGATAGGTTTGCAAATGAGCATCGTTATAATTATTTTCTGCATATATAATTCTTGCAGCTAATTTATAATGATTAGATGGATCACTAAAATTGGTATACCAGTTACTTCCAGTATAAGCACCTGTATGTTCATTTATGCCATATGTATATTATTGAGAAGCAATATAAAGAAGTTGTTGTATTTCTGTCGGCGATATTCTTAATGTTGATATATTAGAGTTTTTATCCATTGTGCTTAATGTATCGTATTGATCTCCAAATAGTTTTTTCATATCAACATGGACGCCGCTACCTATAATCTTATTTGCTTTGGCATCATAATAGCTGCCATATTTGGTACAGAACATGTCCGTCTCAGAATCATAGTATTTACCATCATATTGGAGAGAATTCACACAGCCAATAAAGTTATCACCAGGATCATCTTTATGTATAATTCTTTCCTCACCTTTTATTTCATATATAAATTTTGATAAACCATTCTCATCATACTCATATTCACAAACAACCTGATTATTACCATCAAGTAATCCTTTAATTATACCATTATCATCGATAATGTAATAAAATATATCCTTTTTATAGGTTATACTTTTAGGAGTTTGGGCATCATCTAAAGAATATGTATATTCTACAAGCTCACCATCAGGTAGCACTTCTGATATTAGGTTATTGTTGATATCATATGTATACGATGTAATACCTAAATCTGTTATTTTTCTTATTCTCTGTCTATTTTCGTTATAAATAAATTTAATATCAGTACCATTTTTCGACCGCATAGAATCTATTGGTTCGGATTCAATAGTATGCTCAAGTACCCTTTCCATAAATTCTTGAGCATTATAATTAAAACCATTTATTGTAATTATTGAATCATCTAAGTTATTTCTTGTCAGTGACTCGGTATTATCAATAATTCTTTCAGCTGCCAAGGCATTTACTGATGAAGTAATCAGAACACAAGATAATACAACTACAAATATTTTTTTGATATTAAGTTTCATGACCTTCTTCCTTTAATATTTTCAAATTCTAATTATTATAACTTTCAATTTTTAAATTTCTTGTCTATCTAGTATAAATCCTCTGTATAACCGGCAAAAGTATCCTACATAGCTGAACAATGACTATTTGTCATTCCTTATAACACCCCCTTAATAACCTTAAATAAAAAATCAATAAAATCACTTACTAAAGTAATGCATTCAGGAAATTGCTCTAAAACTTTCATTCTAACTTCTTCACAAACGTCTGGTACTATAGCCATATATTCCATGAATTTTTCTTTACTTAACTCACGCCACGAATTTATACCTAATTTCTCTAAAGCTTGATTTTCGTTTAATATAAAGACCCCCCTATAGTTTTATTATTTTAATTATATCATATTTATTTGATTTTGTTACCACACAACGTCAAACCAGTTACAGTACTGACCAAGATTTATTTGGAATTAATTCGATAAGTGAAATAATGAGAGGTGTTACTGGTAATCCATATGATACAAAGTATGGTAATATCGTTAGTGGCAAAGACTCTTTAATAGTTAATGTATTTATGAAACTATCCGAACTTAAAGAAATATTAAAATCATATCTGAACGCATATTTTGATAAAAGATATCAAACCATCGGTTTCAGTTGGATTGATAATATTGGTGAGGTTAGAGATACTGTACTTTGTAACCAACTAGATAAGAATTTGATAGATGATATTTTATCAAAAAGTTTTACGCACTTAATATGCAGCACCCCCTGATATTATTGATTGGGAGCACATTAGAGGTTTTTGTTTTTCTGGAATGGGTAAGAATAAAGATAAAGAAGATAGTTATGATATGGATTTTGATATAGAGGACTATATTAACTATATTCATAAAATAAAATACAAGCCCAATATATTAGAAAAAATTAAAAGAGATCGCTTGTATGCCATTACTTCTGCAGGAGAGGTATATTCAATATGTAGTGTATATTCATCAATAGTATTTCAAACAACAGTCTATAACGAAACATATATTTTATATGCTGGAAATTGGTATATAATAAATAATAATTTTTTTCAAACTGTTGTAGATTATGTTGATAAAATACCAATATCAAGTATTCCTTTACCAGATTGTAAAGAAAAAGTTGAGAAAGATTATAATCTGTCAGTAGAAAAATCAGATAGTAAATATTGCCTTATGGATAGAAAGTTAGTGTTTGTAGTAGGAGCACCTAAGCAGATTGAAGCATGCGATATATTTACAGACGACAAACAATTCATACATATCAAATTTAAGAGTAAATCAGCACAAATAAGTCATCTATTCTCACAGGGTAAAGTATCAGCACAATGTTTTTTAAGTGATGAAATGTTCAGAAAACAGATATTGGATATGGCAACTAAAAAATTTGAGAAAGCAGTTTTTAATTATCGTGATAAACCTAAACCATACGAGTATGAAGTGGTTTTTGTAATAATTGATAAAAAAGTTGATAAAATAAGTAAAAGACTACCTTTTTTTAGTTTGGTAAATTTAATGCTAACAGCACAGGAACTAGAGCGTATGAATATGAAGTATTCAATTAAAATAGTAAAAAAAGTATAGCTTTCTTCACAAAACGCCGTTGCATTCCTTTTTGCATTCCCCAATACATATATCTAAGGCTTCCAAAGTTAATTAAAACTCTGGAAGCCTTGATTTTACTTACTGCAGTTGAGGGGACTTGAACCCCTACCCAGTTAACCCGGACTAGAACCTGAATCTAGCGCGTATGCCAATTCCGCCACAACTGCATATTAATTTGATAACTACGGAACGAATTAGATTATAGCATAGACTTTTTTTATTTGCAATATCAAAATTAAAATGTTTACATAAAATTTTCAGGATAATTTTGTAAATCATGCAAAATCCAAAACTTAAGCCAATTGAACTACAGAGGTTTGCAGTCCAATAGTAACACTTCGCCCTTGCTTTATCATCTAATCTTGTCAGTTTTCATTTTAATTATATTTTGCAAAAAATGTTTACAATATTGATGAAATCTCTTGACATCTGTTAATCCTGGTATTAAAATTACTATCGTATTCCTCGATAGCTCAACGGTAGAGCACACGGCTGTTAACCGTGGGGTTGTAGGTTCGAGCCCTACTCGGGGAGTTTTTTATTGCGTAAAAACACTAGATTTTATACTAGATTTTAGCTTAAGGGTTTCGCATGAAACTCTTTTTTCATGCCCGGATTCAGGTATAAAAGCACCTCATTTCGGTAAATATAGCCCTTGAGGTGAATTATATGGCAACCATTTGGAAAGAAAACGGCAAATTTGAAAGTATAGGCAAAGAACGAGGCGAGTCTCTTTGGGTACAGGCTCAACACAGATTTGACGGACAGGAGAGTAAAAGCAGAGAAAGCAGACCGTCTTTGCAGCAGGATATCACAACAGATGTTGCTATAATCGGGGGTGGGCTGGCCGGAATACTGACAGCATACATGCTGAAGCAATATGGAGTACCTACGGTGGTTCTTGAATGCAATGAAGTCGGTCATGGTATAACAAAAAATACAACGGCCAAGATTACCTCACAGCATAATCTTATATACAGTAAGCTTATCATGTATAAAGGTGAGGAGTTGGCAAGAGAATATGCTGAGGCGAATCAGAAGGCCCTGCATAAGTATGAAGAGATTATTAACAGCCTTAACATAGATTGTGACTATCAGGTGCTGCCGAATTATATTTATACCCTGGATAATGAACAAAAAATTAAGCAGGAGGTTGATGCTGCCCGTAAGCTGGGATTGCCTGCCGTTATGACACGGGAAACTACTCTGCCCTTTGATGTCAAGGCGGCGATACGCTTTGACAGGCAGGCACAGTTTCATCCGATGAAATTCCTTGATGCAATTTCAAAGGAAGTGACGGTATATGAGCATACCAGGGTTAAGGAGATATTAAACAAAGGCAGGATTATTACCGATGGCGGCAGCGTGAGGGCTAAAGCCATTGTCATCACAACCCATTATCCCTTTATAAATGTACCGGGCTATTATTTTTTGCGTATGCATCAGGAGCGTCAATATGTAGTTGCTCTTGAGGGCGAGGACATTATTAAAAAGGCAAGGCTGGACGGCATGTATCTTGATGCGGACAGTGACGGCTATTCCTTCCGTAATTATAAAGATTATCTTCTGGTAGGAGGCGGCAGCCACAGAACGGGCAAATATAATCCTCCTGATGCTTATTTCAGGCTGAAGGAGGCTGCCAGACTTTGGTATCCTAATTCTCATATTAAATATTTCTGGTCCAATCAGGATTGCATGACTCCGGACGGTATCCCTTATATAGGCCGTTATTCTGTGAATATTCCTAATATGTATGTTGCAACAGGCTTTAACAAATGGGGGATGACCAGCTCTATGGCGGCAGCAATGATTATAAGCGACATGATTACTCGAAGAAAGAATAATTTTCACAGGGTGTTTAACCCCAGACGCCTGATGTTGTCAGGCACCGGTGTGTTTTTAAAGGATGCCGGTATTATTGCCAAAAGCCTTTTGTCCGAGCATTTGAGCATTGTCCGTAACAGGCTGCAGGATATCGAGCCCGGCAAAGCAGGCGTAATTATGAAGGATGGACAGAAAATGGGTGTCTACAGGGATATGGAAGACAGGTATTATTTTATTTCAACAAAATGTCCACACCTGGGCTGTAGCCTTGAATGGAACCAGAATGAGCTGACCTGGGACTGCCCTTGCCATGGTTCACGCTTCGATAATAAAGGAAATCTTATTACTAACCCTGCGATGCGGGATGTATTTGATGCCTGCCAGAGAAAGCGTAAGTAAAAAGTAATTAATTTCCTATAAAAATGTGTTGCATTTATTCAAAGGGGGTGTTATAATTTCTATTGTTCGCACGGTAAGTGGAATAATGAGGATGCAGTCGTGGCGGAATTGGCATACGCGCTAGACTAAGGATCTAGTCCGGGTTAAACTGGGTACGGGTTCAAGTCCCGTCGACTGCAGTAAAATCAAGGGATGAGAAATAGTTCTCATCCCTTTTTTCATGACCCGGCATGGCGCAATCTTATGTGGCCGGTAATATATATGTTAATGCTTTTATCTGACTGCAGCAAATTAAACATTTAAAATTAACCCGCTTATCTTTTTATTTTTCATTGCAAACCCTTGTAACTATTTGCTATAATCAAAGGCGGTGCACTGGCATAAAATATAGCAAACGCAAAGGAGGTTCGGCTATATCGCCTGAAAATGCCGGTATCCTTATCAAGTAATTGCTTATGTATTGGGATGCGTCAGGCTTCTCAGGTATAAGATATGGCTTGCATACAGCATGAAAGGCAAATTCAGAAATGATATAATACTGATGATAAAGGGCTTTGCCATCGGTTCATCCATGAGCGTACCAGGTGTTAGCGGTGGTACGATGGCAATCCTGTTAGGGATATATGACAGGCTGATTAGTTCAATCAGCGGCTTTTTAAAGGATATAAAGAATAATTTTTTATATCTTCTCAAATTTGGTATAGGAGCCTGCGCCGGTATTGGTTCTCTGGCCTTTGTTATCGAGTGGCTGTTGGAAAAATTCCCTTTGCCTGTATCCTTTTTCTTTTTGGGAGCTGTGGTAGGCGGTATACCTGCCTTAAGCAAAAAGGTGGATAAAAGCAGATCAAAAATTGGTGCTGCCTTTTATTTTTTAAGCGGCCTAATTATTGTTATAGCTATCGGCTTTATTCCAACCGGTAATTTTAATGTTACGGAAGGCTCCGGTCCGGCACATTATGGTATGCTGTTGCTTACCGGAGTAGTCATTGCACTGGCATTGGTTTTGCCGGGCATCAGCACATCCCACATGCTTCTGGTTCTTGGTATGTATGATTCGATGATAGCTGCCATTACCGGTTTTGACATAGCCTTTATAGCCTTATTGGGCATATCAACCGTTATAGGTGTCTTTCTGATTACTAAACCAATTGAGTGGACGATGAACAAATTTCCTCATCAGACCTACTGCATGATTATAGGCTTTGTATTTGGCTCAACATACCAAATTTTCAAGGATAAAATAATACCGGCCATACCCGAAAGCGCCGGTGCCGGTTGGTGGATAATTTCCTTTGTAATATCTGTGGTAACCTTCCTGCTTGGATATTTTGCGATATTGACAACATCACGCTTTTCCAACGAGTAAATGTTATAATATCGAAGAAAGTTTATTATTTCAAAGAATGCCTCTTCATACCCGCAGCATTATGCCTGCGGGTTTTTTCATAGGAGAACTTGTAGTGCCTTATAAGCCGGGCTGGCAGGTATTATTATATAGATAATATAATATAAATATTCACTAATATATTACATTGCATGCTGCTGTGGTTTTTGTATAATATTAATAAAATATTATTTAAAACAGGTCACTGCTTTGGCAAAAAGCCGTATCGCATATTGCTTTTGCGGCAGTATGCCAGGCTTTTCTCACAAAATACTAAGAATGCAGGCTTGTTGCAGAAAGAGCATAAAATACAATAGAAATGGAGGCTATTATGGAAAAGGATTTAACATTACGACTTCCAAACGGTGAATTTTTTGAAATCTGGGAAAAGGAACAGGTCTATGACAGAGAGCTGCATGTAGATTGCAATCATCCCGATGCATCCGATGACAATGACGGAACAATTGACAGACCCTTCAAAACTATTAATGCCGCTGCTGCTATTGCAACACCTGGTACCAGGGTACTGATTCATGGTGGTGTATACAGGGAATGTGTTCGTCCTGCAAGAGGTGGAGACGGCCCGGACAGGATGATCAGCTACGAGGCTTATAATAATGAAGAGGTTATTATAAAGGCTTCTATAGAGGTTTCCAATTTTATAAAGAGTGAAGGCTGGAGCTTAAGGAGATTCGGAGTGACTGCCGAAGGACAAAAGGAACCAAATATCTGGGCTGTTAAGCTTAACCCGGATGATTTCCGTGGCTATAATCCGTTTTGTGCCGTAAATATTTTGCATGACAGATTGTATCTTGAGTATGATAAGACCGACATGACTCCTTATTTGCTTCGCCGTGGCATGGTATTTTGTGACGGCAAGCCTTTGCGGCAGGTATCCCTTTATTATGAGCTGGGAGAACAGCCAGGTACCTATTGGGTAGAGGCTAACGGCCAGACAGTGCATTTCAGGCTTTGGAATGACGATGATCCTGCAGACCACTACATAGAGCTGACCTGCCGTGAGCAGTGCTTTGCCCCTGAGGTTCCCTTCCTGTCATATATCAAGGTTAAGGGGCTTACCTGCGCCCATGCCGCTACAGGAGCGCCTGTCCCACAGAGAGGCTCCATATCCTGCTACAGGGGGCATCACTGGATTATCGAGGATTGTACGATTGACTGGTCTAACGGAGTAGGTATTGATATAGGAAATGAATGCTGGCATCATACCTTTGACTTTAACCGTATTCTGGGATATGACATTATCAGACGCTGCAAGATACTTAATGTAGGTGTGTGCGGTATAGCCGGAATGTTTGCGTCAAATCTGCTTATCGAGGACAATCTGATAGAGGGTACGGGATGGCAGAAGATGGAGTTGTCCTGGGAAGCAGGAGGAATTAAGGTTCACAACTGCAAAAACAGCATTATCAGGCGCAACATTTTCACCAAGACCATAAGAGCAGATCATCTCTGGATGGATGTGGGCAATGAGAACAACCGCATAACCCAGAATCTTTTCCTTGACGGTATCGAGCAAAGAGAAGCGATCTTTATTGAATGCAGCCGTGATGATGTGAATCTGATTGACAATAATATCTTCTGGAATGTCGAAGGTCGTTTTAATGAAAATGATGTTCCGAAGGAGCCAGGTTCTTCAGGCTGGTACAAGATGGAGGAAACAGGTATAGTTAATGGCTATGCTGTATATGGAGAGGGTACCGATCGGATTCATATGGTTAATAATTTTATAGGCAAATGCCGCAGTGCAGGATATTTTGCCAAGACGGTAGCATTCCGTATAGCAGGTCGTGGAGGTACGTCAAGAGAAGCAAGAATTTGGAACAATATCTTCTATGACTGCAAGGAAGCGGCCATAAAGATGCCGACAAAGCATAATCAGGCTGAAGGCAACCTCTATTTGAATATGCCGGGGGGATATCTTAGGATCCTTTATCCTGCACCGACAGAATGCCATGATTTAAGATCCTGGCAGGAGTTTTACGGATTTGACATGACCGGACAGGAGGGAATGCTTGATATTTCAGTTGATACTGACAATTTCACGATGACAATCCGCAAACCTAAGGGAATGCCGATGTTCTTCAGACGTCCTTTTGCAGGACAGAATCTGATAACCGGTACGGATGAGATAAAGAAGGTTAAGGCCATACCTAGCGTTCCTACAGATTTTTACGGCAATCCGGTTGAGGATGAGATGCGCCTTCCCGGACCATTTACTGAGCTGAAGGAGGAGCTGGTTATCAACATAGATCCCCGCAAGCTGGTATAAATTATGGGCAGATACCTGCTATAAGGGATAGTAAAGCGACCGGAATAATTCATATGCAATGAGTATTTAATCGGGCTTGTTAGCTGGTTAGTTGACAAACAGGCCCGATTTTCTTGCTCCTTTCTGCAAAGAATTGGGCAAAGTAATTTAGAAATATGAGTTACATATAGGTTCCGTTTGGAAATTATTAGTATATTTTAACAATTATTAAAGTCCAAAATTAGCTAAATCGTTAAAGATATGACAAAGAAAATACTAAAAATTTTTGATATTTTTTAGTAAAATAGACAAAAAGCTTGATAAGACTTCATATATATTTTATAATTCAATTATAAAACTTCATATTTTTTAATCATTAGCATTGAAAGAAGAGGTACCCGTAATTGGGAAATTGCTGCAAATTTCCTATTTGATGAGCGACTTGAAAAGTCGAAGTAACTTATGATGGTTCTAAAGAATCGCGGGGTGAAGAAATGAAATTGATTAAAAATTTAAAAAACACTAAAATCAAGAAACTTCAGTATGCAGAACCGGTTAGCATGACTGAAAAAGCAGGCAATAATAAGGAAGGCACAAAGGAAGTGTTTATTCTTGGAAAATTCCTGAAGGCCAGAAATTCAATCAGCTTCAGATTGATTTCAGCCTTCATGGTGCCGGTAGCCTTTATAATTATACTGGGCGTGGTATCTTATTTCGTTGCATCAAATGGTATTGTAGAGAGGTATGAAGATTCCTCGTTACAGACTATTACTATGACGGGAGAATATCTTAAATTTGGTCTTGTCACTGTTGAATCTACCAGTTTACAATACAGCAATGACAACAATATTACCAAATACTTCAGCAACGATTATGCTGATAACAGGGCAGAATTCCAGAATGCCTATACCACAATCGAAAGGACGCTTTCAATAAAAAAAGCGGCTGATGATTTCTTTGGCAATATATATTTGATATCTGATAAGGTAAAATCTATCACTACCAATAAATCTGAGATTGAAAGCGGTGTACTCAACAGCCTTTCAACTGCTGAGGATGGCATTGATCTCAGTTATATCCGTATGAGGGGCATATGGTTGGGTGAACAAAGGATTCTTGATGAGTATCTGAAGACAACACCCGACGATTATGCTATTCGCTTTATACTGCATATGAGCAGGGCATCTGGTCTGATTGTTGTGGATGTAAATAAGCAAAAGGTAAATGAAATATTGGCTACAGTTGGTTTTGATGAGAAAGGAATTTTGGCTTTTGTTACTCCGGATGGTAAGGAAATTTTATCCGGTAAAAACGGTTCTGATAAAAGTGATGAAAAGATCTTTTACGGTGAGGAATTTTATCAAAGCGCATTGGAGAGTGAAGCCAAAAGCGGTGTAGAATATGTAAATTATAAAGGAAAATCCCATCTCTTTACATATGCAAAGATAGGCAATACAGGAGCCATGATTTGTGCTCTAATTCCTAATTCATATATAACAAGACAAGCCAGAAATATTGGCCTGGTAACTGCCATTATAGCTATTATAGCGATTGCCGCGGCTACATTTACCGCCATCATCATATCACGCGGTATTGGCAAGGTCTTTAATGATATAATTACCAAGTTGAAGGCTGCGGCAAAGGGGGATCTTACAGTAACCTTTGAAACCAAGCGTAAGGACGAGTTCAGTATTTTGATAAATGAAATTCAGAATACCTTCAGTAATATGAAGGAGCTTATACGGCATGTAACGGCCATGAGTGCTGAGCTGTCGGAATCGGCTGAGCATGTTGCAAAAACAAGTGAGCTGTTCCTGAAATCCACAAAAGAGATTTCGTCCTCGATGAATGAAATAGAGCAGGGAGTAAACCAGCAGGCAAATGATGCTCAGGAATGCCTTAGCCAGATGGAAAACCTGTCCCAGAAGATAGTTCTTGTCAGAGATAATACCAGAGATATCAGCCTTGTAGCGGACCAGGCCAAGAACAGCATCGACGAAGGTACTAAGGTTACTGAAAATCTGAACAAGCAAACCGAGTCTACTATTGGAATTACAATCAATATTATCAAGGAAATAGAGCTGCTGGAGGAGAAATCCGTATCCATCAGCAAGATTGTGAATGTAATAAATGAGATTGCCAATCAGACAAACCTGCTTTCATTGAATGCTTCTATTGAGGCAGCAAGGGCAGGCGATTACGGCAGAGGCTTTGCGGTTGTTGCAGGTGAAATCAGAAAGCTTGCCGAGCAGTCACAGGAAGCTGTAAATGATATCATGCAAACAATTAAGAGTATACAGGAAGTAACCAAAACTACGGTTGAAACAGCCAAAAAGGTGGAAAAGGAATTAATGCTTCAGGGCGAAGCCGTGAGGGCAACAACCAGCTCATTTACCGATATTAATGGCAGTGTTGAAAGACTTATGAAGTATCTGGATGATATTACACTGAATGTGCAAAATATCGAAGAAGCAAGGGTAAGTACACTAGGAGCAATAGAGAATATCTCGGCGGTTCTAGAAGAGGTGGCTGCTTCGACCAATACAGTAAACCAGACCTCCGATGGTTTGATATCTAATGTTGAGACCCTGAATTCAGCTGCTGAAACCTTGAATCAGAATGCAGAGCTTCTGGTTGAGCAGATTAGCAAATTCAAGATATAGCCGCATTGCATTAAATTTGAATAATATATAATTCATCCCGTGTGATAGCAGATAGCTGCCACATGGGATTTTTTTGGCTTAACATAGCTTTCGCCTATTTTACATTGCCATTAATATTTCATAGTAGTTATAAAAATACATATATCTTACAAATAATAGAATCAATAACAATAATTACATATAATTTAATAATATAAAGTGATGAAGTAATTCAAAAATAACATGCCTCAAATTCAGTAAAATCAAGGATTTTATAAAAAAATAGTTTGATAATCAAAATTGTTTGCTATTATGGGTATAATGATTTATAATGATGATAATCATAAAAATAGCAATTTGCTTTTTATGCCATTTTTATCTGATTGGAGTGATTGCATGATTTCACTTGACGAGGACAGGTGTCAGGGCTGTGGTCTATGTGTTGAGGCTTGTCCAAAAAAGATTCTGGCTATAGACAGATCAAGAATAAACAAAAGAGGTCATGCACCGGTAGCAGTTATCGATGTAAAGAGATGTATCAGTTGCGCTTTATGTGCTCTAATGTGCCCCGATGTAGCGATAGAGGTTAATTGAGCTTTTAATGAATTTTGCCTGGAGGAGTGTTTATGGAAAAGAGATTGTTAAGGGGTAATGAAGCTATAGCAGAGGCGGCCATCAGGGCCGGTTGCAGATTTTATGCCGGGTATCCGATTACTCCACAGACAGAGCTGTCAGAATATCTGGCAAGGCATATGAAAAAAGCGGGAGGAGTATTTATACAGGCGGAAAGTGAGATATCTGCCATAAATATGGTATATGGAGCGGCTGGAACGGGGGTCAGGGCGATGACCTCCTCATCAAGTCCGGGTATAAGCTTAAAACAGGAGGCTATTTCTTATATGGCCGCCAGCGAGCTGCCTGCACTTATAGTTAATGTGATGAGGGTTGGCCCAGGCCTTGGAGGAATCCTGCCTTCCCAGTCCGATTATTTTCAGGCCACCAAGGGTGGAGGCCACGGGGATTACAGGATGGTTGTGCTTACGCCCGACAGTGTTCAGGAGATGTTTGATTTTACAATAGAGGCATTTGATATAGCAGATAAATACCGTATGCCGGTCATGCTGCTGGCTGACGGCATACTTGGCCAGATGACCGAAATTGTTGTACTTAGGGATATTAAACCTAAAAGCTTTGAAAAATCGTGGGCTACAACAGGGACAGGAAAAAAGAGAAAGCATAATATTATCAATTCCTTATACATTCAGCCGGAAGAGTCACAGGAGCTTAATCTTCGCCTGCAGATGAGATACAACATTATAAAGGAAAAGGAGCAGAGGTATGAAGTTATTAATCCTGAAGCAGATATAATGCTTGTTGCTTTTGGTATCGTTGCAAGGGTGGCTAAGCAGGCGGTAGCTGAGCTTTGCAAGGAGGGTGTCAGTGTAGGCCTTATAAGGCCAAAGGCTGTATGGCCATTTCCTGATGCATGCTTTTCGCGGGCTGCAAAGGCCTATATTGTAGCCGAGCTTAATGCCGGTCAGATGATTGAGGATGTAAGACTGGCTGTTAACGGCCGGGCGCCGGTGCATGCCATTAACAGGCTGGGAGGCAGCCTGCTGACGGTTGAGGATATCAGGCAAAGGGTGATTGAAATAGCGGGAGGTGTTCCGAGTGCCTGTGCAATTTAAAAGGCCTGAAGCCTTATTGGACGTTTATATGCATTACTGTCCGGGCTGCAGTCATGGCATTATCCACCGACTGGTAGCCCAGGCAATTGATGAGCTGGGTATAGAAGGCGACACTATAGGGGTGGCATCGGTAGGCTGCTCTGTATTTGCCTATAATTATTTTGCCTGCGATATGCAGCAGGCTCCCCATGGGCGCGCCCCTTCCGTAGCAACAGGCATAAAAAGGTGTCTGCCTGACAAAATAGTCTTCACATATCAGGGGGATGGAGATCTGGCTGCAATCGGTACAGCCGAGATTGTCCATGCAGCAGCCCGGGGTGAGAATATTACAGTGATATTCGTCAACAATGCAATCTATGGCATGACAGGAGGGCAGATGGCTCCTACATCCCTGAGCGGGCAAATAACCCAAACGACTCCTTACGGACGCAGACCGGAGGATGGCAGGCCTATAAGAGTGGCTGAAATGCTGGCTACGCTGGATGGACCAAGATATATAGAAAGAGTGTCGGTTCATGACTATAAACATGTAAAAGCAGCAGCAAGGGCTATCAGGAAAGCATTTGAAATCCAGCTAAGGGGAGAGGGCTTTTCACTGGTGGAGGTTTTGAGTTCATGTCCCACCAATCTGAGAATGACTCCAAAGGATGCGCTTAAGTGGGTGGAGCAAAACATGCTTACCTATTATCCCATTGGAGTGATAAAGGATGGAGGTGTCAGCTGTGCCGGTTAAGCAAATCATAATCTCGGGCTTTGGTGGACAAGGCATAGTGGCAGCAGGAAAAACCTTAATTTATGCCGCAATGCTGGATGGTATGAAGGTATCCTTATTGCCCTCCTATGGTCCGGAGATGAGAGGTGGTTTTGCCAATTGCCATGTGATTATATCTGAAGAATCTATAGCATCCCCGATAGTATCGAGTCCGGATCTGGTGATAGCAATGAGCCTTCCCGCACTTGAAAAGTTTGAGCCCAGACTTAAGAGTGGAGGAAGTCTTATAATAGACAGCTATCTGATTAAGAGGAGTAATTTCAGGGATGATATTGATGTCCATTTGGTTCCTGCTACAAGGATGGCAATAGATGCAGGCAATGTAAAATTCGCCAATGTAATTATGCTGGGGGTAATGATGGAGCTTATAGACTGTCCCGGCCAGGAGAGTATGGGTAAGGCGATAATGAATATGCTTACAGATGATAAAAAAATGCTCTTTGATAAAGAGATGGAGGCTTTAAGGCTTGGGCGGGAATATGCAGCCGCTCACCCGGTCTGTACTAATTAAAATGGCATCATATCTTTTGGTTCAAGAAAGGTAATGATAAATATGACAAATAATATCGGAACAGCTGAATACTGTGTTGGAATAATTGGAACCGGGAGCTATCTGCCTGAAAGGGTGCTGACTAATTTTGATCTTGAGAAAATGGTTGATACCAGTGACAGCTGGATTAAAGAAAGGACAGGTATATCGGAGAGAAGAATTGCGTCAGAGGCGCAAACCACCTCTGATCTGGCGGCAAGGGCTGCCAAGCTGGCTCTTATGGATGCCGGACTTAAGCCTGAGGAAATTGATCTCATCATCGTTGCCACGGTAACACCGGATTATTATTTCCCATCCACCGCCTGTCTGGTTCAACACAGGCTGCAGGCAACCAAGGCGGCGGCATTTGACATATCGGCCGCCTGCTCCGGCTTTATTTATGCACTTACGATTGCATGGCAGCATATAAAAACAGGCTATTATAAAAATGCTCTAGTGATAGGAGCCGATGCCCTCTCTAAGATAACTGACTGGGAGGACAGAAGCACCTGTGTGCTCTTTGGAGACGGAGCGGGTGCATTTGTCCTGGGCAGGGTTGAGGAAGGAGGTATTATGTCAACCAAAATGGGCTCAGACGGCACAGGAGCAAGACATCTTACCTGTCCGGCCACCTATTTTGGAGATGAGGAGCTGGAAAAAAGAAACGGAGCCAAAAAGGCCACTATTTGGATGAACGGTCAGGAGGTGTTCAAGTTTGCAGTTAATATTATGCCCTATGCATTTGAGAAGGCTCTGGAGGAAGCAGGAATCGGTGCAGAACAGGTGGACTGGTTCATTCCCCATCAGGCTAATTTAAGAATTATAGAGGCATCCGCGAAAAAATTTAAACTGCCAATGGATAAATTTATAGTGACCCTGCAGAAATTCGGCAACACCTCGGCATCCTCCATACCGATTGCTGTGGACGAATGTATACGCAGCGCCAAAGTAAAAAAGGGAGATATTCTGGCAATGGCGGCATTCGGAGCAGGATTGACCTGGGGCTCGGCTGTTGTCAGGCTGTAATAAAGACGTCATTATCTGCCTGTTTTATGATAGCCTACATTATCCGTATACGATACTACATTGTTTTTGCTGTCGGATAATGGTATAATTGAGGAAAAGCGAAAAGGAGGGTATGTTCCATGCAAAATATAAAGGTGTATGCTGACAGAAAAAAGGGCACCATAAATAAGAATATTTATGGCCATTTTTCAGAGCATCTTGGAAGATGTATCTATGGAGGCATCTGGGTAGGTAAGGATTCAGACATTCCCAATACCAACGGAATACGCAACGATGTAATTGAAGCATTAAGAGAGATGAAGATTCCTGTACTGAGATGGCCCGGCGGATGCTTTGCGGATGAATACCACTGGATGGACGGAATTGGACCTTATGAGAACAGACCTACCATGATTAACACACATTGGGGCGGCGTTACCGAGAATAATCATTTTGGAACACATGAATTCTTTGAATTGTGCGAATTGATTGGCGCTGAGCCTTATATCAACGGCAATCTCGGAAGCGGTACCGTATATGAGATGCAGCAGTGGGTTGAATATATGACCTTTGATGGTGTTTCACCTATGGCTGATTTAAGAAGGAAGAATGGCCGTGAAAAACCGTGGAAGCTTAAATACTTCGGCATAGGCAATGAAAACTGGGGTTGCGGCGGAAACATGACTCCTGAATACTATGCTGATGAATATAAGAGATATGCCACCTATGTAAGAAATTATGGCAGTAACAGGATCTTCAAGATTGCCTGCGGACCTGCAGGAGATGATACCAACTGGACCGAGGTATTGATGAAGAAGGCGTCGAAATTCTTTGACGGACTTAGCCTGCACCATTATACAATCACCCATGACTGGACCAACAAGGGGTCAGCTACCGATTTTGATGAGGCCGAGTGGTTCATGACCTTAAAGAGAACCCTTGAAATGGATGCAATTATTACAGCCCATGAAAGGGTTATGGATAAATATGATCCTGAGAAGAAGATAGCACTTATAGTTGACGAATGGGGCAACTGGTTTGATGTTGAGCCTGGCACCAATCCGGGATTTTTGTACCAGCAGAATACCTTAAGGGATGCACTTGTTGCAGGTATCAACCTTAATATATTCAATAATCACTGCAGCAGGGTTAAGATGGCAAACATCGCCCAGATGGTCAATGTTCTTCAGGCTGTTATTCTGACTGAGGGCTCCAAGATGATTAAGACACCTACCTACTATGTATTCAAGATGTATGCTGTTCATCAGGATGCACAGCTTCTTGAAACTGATGTTGAAAATTACCTTTACAGCAACGGAAGCGAGTCAATTCCAAAGCTTAGCGTATCCTCCTCAATGGACGCACATGGCAAGATCCATGTTACCATTTGTAACCTTGACCCTAATAATGCCGCTGATATCAACCTGCAGCTGGAGGGTGCAAAGGCCGGTAAGGTATCAGGAAAGATAATAACTGCGGACAAGATTAATGCCATGAACACCTTTGAGAATCCTGAGCAAGTGACAGAGAAGGTATTTGAGGACGCTGCGGTTGAAAATGATGCTGTAAAAGCCGTAATACCTGCTAAATCAGTAGTTTTACTTGAAATTGCCTAATAGTTAAGATTTTGCATACCCTTTTGTCCCCTGGATAATTCCAGGGGATTTACTATGTGTGCGCAGTATGAACGAACTTTGCGTATTAGCGGGCTTATTACGAACGGAATAAGATATATATATTCCCATATTATTTTAAATAGTATATAATATGCCTTATAATACTTAAATTATTTGAACAGAACCGTACAAGGGACGGCAAAACAAGGGGGGTGTCGGTTTGTGAGCAGATACGTAAAATTTTGGGGCGCTTTATTGTTGACAGTGAGTTTGGTCAGCATGGCAGGCTGCGAAAGATTTATAGTTCAGATGACCGGTGAGGATATCAGCAACTCGGCTTTGGATGATATATTGCCGCAGCAGCCGGCGCAGACTGCTTCGGATATCCTTAAGGCTGAGGAGAGCAAGATCAGTATCAGTGATAATGAAATAGCCTTTTCCAAGACAAAGCATTTTTATGCCGAAACTATCGAGGTTGAAATATTAAGCCAAAAGTCCGGCAGGATTTATTATACACTGGATGGGAGCGAACCAACCGACACAAAGAAGCATTATGAAAAGCCCATAAGCCTGCAGGCTATGGATACGGTTTCTGCAACGAGCATTAAGGCCAAGGCATATTTTGATGATGGAACTGAATCAGATGTCATCACCCATACATATTTTGTGGGAAAGGACATAGCAGACAGATTTGATACACTTATAATTTCCGTAACCACAGACCCCTATAATCTTTATGATTATGAATATGGAATATTTGTTGAAGGAAAGCTCAGGGACGAGTTTCTGAAGGCAAATCCCGGCATAAAGCCGGATCCCGATGATCCGGCCAATTTTAATATGAGAGGCAGGGAAGCCGAAAGGGAGGTCTTTCTGGAGATCTTCGAGCCCAACGGTATCCGGGTTATACAGCAAAAGGCCGGTATAAGGACCTATGGTGGCTGGTCCAGAGCCAGAGAGCAGAAGTCCTTCAGGATATTTGCAAGGAAGGATTATGATCAGATCAACAATAAATTAAGATATGAATTCTTTCCCAACAAGACCTCTGCTGACGGAAAAGGCAAAAAAATAGATACCTTTAAGCAGCTGGTCGTGCGCAATTGCGGCAATGATAACGGCTTTGGCTTTATCAGGGATGAGCTTTTCCAGACACTGGCGGGATTGGCCGGCTATAAGGATTATGAGGCGGTACGTCCTGTAGCTGTATTCATCAACGGAGAATACAGGGGCTTTTACTGGCTGCATGAGGTATACTGTGATGAGTATTTCGAGGATCATTACGGCAAACATGATGGGGTTTTTGAGGTAATTCAATGGGGAGAGTTTTATGAAGAGCCGGATGTCCTTGGTGGTGATGAAAAGGCGCTGGCTGAATTTGAAGACCTGTACTTTACCTATTCTGCATTGGATCTTACGGATGAAGAAAATTTCAAGAGCCTTTGTGAGCTTTTGGATGTAACTAATTATCTGGAATATTTTGCTCTTAATATATACATTGGCAATGAAGACTGGCCTCATAATAATTACAGACTATACCGCTATTATCCTGCGGCAGGGGAGAGCTTAAGAGAGGCTCCCTTTGACGGTAAATGGAGATATCTGCTGCATGATATGGATTTCAGTTATGGTATATACGGCAAATCGCCGACAACCGATTTCCTGGGTAGATTGATAAATGACAATGGAGCCAGTCCGCTTTTTGCCCGGCTCATGAAAAGGGAGGACTGCAGGCAGATATTTGTAAGAAAAACGCTGGATCTGGCCAATGGTGCGCTGTCGCCGGCTATATTGGACAGCGTACTGGATAAGATGCACAACAGTCGCCTTAACGAAATAAGGCATACTCTTGGTAGCAAATTGGTAGACCCCTGGGTGAATGAAAGGGAGCTTGAAAAACGCATCAACGAAATTAAGAGATATGGTGCTGCAAGAAAGGCTTATATATTGGACAGCTATCAAAAGGTATTTGGCTACGGCTCCATTTATGAGCTTGAAGTTACACCGGCCGATGGCTGCAAGGTTAAGATTAATTCTTATGTAACAGATTCTTATTTTACCGGAAGCTATTACTCGGATTTAAGTACAACAATTAGTGCCATATTGCCGGCAGGCAAGCGCCTGGATTACTGGCTGGTAAATGGGGAAAAAAAAGAAGCGAATGAATTGCTGATTGATTCCTCCATGATAAAGAAGAATTCGGTTACAGTTTCATTTGTGACAAAATAAAGATTATTAGACAGGCTGTCATATCGCAGGGAGATTCTCCTGCAGATTAGACAGCCTGATTTTTATTCTGCAAAACAATAAAAAAGCAAATAACAAAAAGCCATATCAGGCGTGATGCCTAATATCTCCTCATGATATTTTAAATAGCTGTTGTATTCAGCTGAAATTATTCTATAGGGTAAGCCTGTACCTGTTTTGGACAGCAATAAAATATTCACTGGTAGCCTCTTCACTAATAGCATCTTCACCAATAATAAAAATACCTGTATCTTGGATCGCATGTTCGATTTACCTGGCTGTTTACTGTATTCATTTTCTGATAAGTGTCCTGTTCAGCAGGACTTGCCAATTGCGGATTTTCATTTATATTGCCGGAATCAGTTCTGCCGGCGTTGGACCGACTTTCGTTTTGCCTGCTAAAAACTTTACCAACCAAAAATCCTAAGATGAAGGCAATTAGCAGCAATGCAATAATTACCAGAGAAAAATTGGCTTCATTAATCAGTCCGGACACAATCCGACACCCCTTTACATTTATTCATTATCTATATATGCAGTGGCAACCGGATTAGTTACAATAAGGCTCGAAATCCTGCATTATATGACGAACAATAGATTTTTTTGACTGCAGTCCAAATCTTTCAGAGAAGCCACAGCAGGACAAAGACAAGCATATACAAATATGCTTTGGCATATTATGTGCTAAAGAGCTATCTATCCTTTAAGGGAGGAACTGGGTTGCTGGAGGAATATCAGGTCATTGTCAGGGAGCGGACCTTACATCAGGACATGTATTATAAGAATCATATAATTATGCGCTATACGATAAAGTATCCACAGTTCATATCAGATACATATCAGCTTATTGCGATAAAACTGAATTCACTTTACCGAACGAAGGCTATATTGTATGAGAGGGCCAATATTATGAATCTTTATCAGATGGCTATGGTTGAGTTTGAATATTCAAAGGCAAACAATTATCCCTTTCATCAGTTCGAGGCTTATGTGGATTATGCCATTACATATAATCAGAACTGCATTATAAGCCTTTATTTTGATCAGTATGAATATGCGGGAGGCGCACATGGACTTACTGTGCGCTATTCTGATACCTGGAATCTTAAAAAGAGCAAAAGGGTAGAGCTGGCGGAGTTGTTTCCTAATCGATCCCATTACAGGGATTATGTCATCAGAATGATTGATAAACAGATTGAAAAGGAAATGCTGCAGGGAAATGCCATGTATTTTGACAACTATAAAGAGCTGGTCAGGGAAAATTTCAGACCCAATAATTTTTATATGACAAGGGAAGGGGTTAATATTTATTTTCAGCAGTATGATATTGCCCCATATGCCGCAGGTATACCTGTATTTCTTATCCCTTATGGTCCCGGCGGGGCTATCCTGCCAAGATGCTGAAAAGTACATAAAGCAAAACAACAAGGGCGTTAGACCTGATTGTAACGCCCTTGTTGTTTTGCTATTTACTTCGCTTTTTCTTTGATTGATTTTATGCTCCTCCGGGACCGCTGCGTCTCGGACTGTCGTCAGGTATTTCTGCGTGTGAGTTCTTAACGGACTGGTTTGTGTCCTTGCTGCTGTTCTTTGTTCCGGAATTGTTCTTGCTTCCGGAGCTGTTCTTAGGGCTATTGTTCTTGTTTTTAGCCATACCTAACTCCTTTCATGAAATCGGTAAATATTCAGGTAATTGCGAGCACCACAATTATCTGATTTATATTATCCCATGAAAGGAATTATTTATACGGCAACTGCTTATTTCTTTAACAAGATTTTCTCTTAAAAGAAAATTCGGAGAAATTTCAGAATTAAATCTCTCCGAATTATTTACACTATTTTTTCAGTACAATTTACTTCTGATATGAATTAGGGATTGGCGATGGTGATGCTGCCCATCTTATAGCGGTCTAAAGCCTTGTCAATAATAACATATTCGTGTTTGGGCAGGATCTCTTTGTCAAACTTGTCCGAAAATGCGTTGTTCTGAGCTTCTGTCAAAGCTCTCTCTACTGCAAAATCATAGCTTTCAGTGGAATTGTTGTTAATCATTCTTACAATATAATATGCATTATCCGCTTCTAGGATATCGCTGATTTCTCCGTTTTCCATAGCCATGATCTTTTCTCTGATTTCATCTGTAAATCTGTAATCATCGGACTTGGTAAAGGAATCCTTTGCCTTATAAACCAAATCTGTTTCGTCATCGGGAATTAATGCTGACCAGTCCTCGGTAGTCTTGGCTTTCTCATAAACATCCTTAATTTTATCATAAGCAGCCTGTTTCTCCTCCTCGGTCAGATCAACGACATTGCCCTCTTCATCAGTTTTCTTTGTGACAGAAATAGATATGGTTTCAATGTCGTATTGACGGTATTCCTCATAATCAATATCTTTCTTTATTTCCTCGATATCTATATCCAACTCTGCGATCCTGTCATCGCGATAACGCTCAGCCAACGTAATCTTGCCCAATATTTCGGCCAGATATGACTTGGTAAAGTTGTTCTTTCTGATATCGGCGGGAGGGATCGTAGCGTTTAAAAATGTTGATACATTCTCATCAATGGTTTTCTTTTCTTCCTCAGTTAAGGAATAGCCTTCAGATACGGCCTGATTGTATAATACCTCATAAAACAAAGATGCTTTGACTGCTTCGTTCTTGGCGGCATCACGAACTGTTTCCCCCGTCTCATCATTAACTGTCATATCCCAATAGGCGCCATTTCCGCCAAACATGGAATCATAGCTGTTATATCTGCTTTCTACAGTATAGAAATAGTATGCCAAATCACTTATATTGTAGCCTTTTCCATCAATTCTCATAATAGTTGGTTTGTATAGCTGATCGAATAAGAGAGCGACCACCAATGCCACAACAAGAACGGCTGCTGCAATCAGCCATGGCAGGGAAATTTTGGTAATAGGCTTTTGTTCAATAAGCCTGTCCTTTTTTTCTTTTTTAACTTTCAGCTTTTTGGACTTGTTCACTGTTAGCTACCTCCATAGTATACTCATGAATTAATTTTATACGTTTTAGGACATAAGTCAAGAGAGTTAGTCTGATATCAAATGAAAATTTCAGGATATAATTATAAACACAGCATAAATACAGCGGTAAAAATGCACAGCATTTTGCGCAATTTATCATTTATTATGGAGAAAGCGGCTTTCTGTTAATTATTTTACAAAATATGTCTATAATCGTTCTTAGCGTAAAATTTTTGTAGGACAAATAGGAATAAAAAATAAGAGAACACCAACTTTGTGTTAAAATATAGTTAC
>ENA-OWPA01000921-OWPA01000921.1-bioreactor-metagenome-genome-assembly--contig:-NODE-921-length-26537-cov-4.172033_pt1 | contig 26537 bp, 25 predicted proteins | sample MGYA00238139_ERZ651803 | MGnify/ENA primary metagenome ERZ651803 (study PRJEB26909, sample SAMN07631231) | bioreactor metagenome | isolation source: Switchgrass digestor | place: USA: Dartmouth... | reverse complement strand
AATAGAACTATTGATACTTTCTATAATCCCTTCCCATCCAAGATTGACAAATACAATTTTACAATTATACTTGTCTTCAATCCTTCTGACATTGTCTAGCTTCAATTGGGCAGTCTCAACATTACTCAAACCGGGGTCATCCTTAATGTCGGTATGTTCACTGGTATAGTAATAGTCCCACCATATACCGACCTTTATTGTCCTTCCCCCAAAATCAAATGCTGGATATGGATCAATTTCATCTTCCCCTTGTGCATCTCCTGAATCTGACTCACCTGTTTCACCTACATTATTTTCTGTCCCATTGTCTGCCACAGCATTAGTATTGTCGTCCCCTGTTGTGGTTTCCTGTTTTTGATTCTTTGAACAAGCTGAAAAAGCCAGGATCATAGCAAGAGCGAGCAGCAACGCAATGATTTTTCTGCTATTTCCCTTCATTAAAAATCCCTCCTGATTTTTTTATAATTTATTTAATTCAGGCAAAGAGCCTGTATTATCCTACAATCCCGCTCCTTTCTATGCCCTCTACAAAATACTTCTGCAGCACAAAATAGATAATCAAGATAGGGAGTAAAACAAGTATTATTCCGGAATATACAGCCAGCTGCGATATCATTGGATCCTTGATTTGATCCATAAATTCGATGGTTGCCTGAATAGTAGATAGCCGGAAAGTAAGAATGTGACTTGATGGCATAGAAAACAGCTTGGCATAGAACATATCATTATACTGCCATACCATGGAAAATACCCCTACGGATATAACTGCCGGCATTGCATTCATCAGCATAATCCGGAAATAGGTATACCATGGCCCGGCTCCGTCGATAAAAGCCGCTTCCTCAATTTCTTTTGGTAATCCTCTGAAAAATTGGCGGAAAATATATATGAACAGTCCAGATCTAAGGCCGGAACCAAACAGGGTCATCAAATACATGGGAGTTTCCTGTGAAAGCAAATTGACTGTATCCCGTGTAATTGCCTCAATAATGCCAAAAATATCCCACCTGCGGAAATGCTGATATAAAGGAAGCATAATTACATGGGCAGGCAGTACGATCGTAACAATCACACAGCCAAATAAAAGCTTTTTAAACGGAAATTCAAATCTTGCAAACCCATATCCCACCATAGAACAAATCAAAATCTGTATCAATGTAAGGGTAACAATGTATATCATGGTATACGCTAATGTGCTCCAGTAATTTAGCCGACTAAAAGCCAGTCTATAATTCTCCAAGGTAGGATTTAATGGAATCATGAATACGGATGGATTATATACATCCGTACCTGAGAAGAATGAATTACAGACAATATTAATTACTGGCCCCAATATGATATAGGACATACCAACAATTATTATAAATTTGAAAACTGAAAGAAGCACTGACTTTGCTTTGCCAAGAATCCTTGATCTGAATGCGATATCAAAGGCAATTCCACTTAGCTTCTCAAAATAAACCTTGGCTTCATTGATATTCAAAATCCCACTTCCTTTCTAATTATAATAGAAGGTCTTCCTCGTTATTAAAGCGCTGACAACTGCCAGTATAAAGCATATAACTACGGTGCTTATTATGCTCATAGCCGCACTTAACCCATAGTTATAATTGGTAAAAGCCATCTCATACGCCAGATCAGCCACTTGGCTGTTAACAAAGAAATCCACAATAGTATATACTACATTGGTTAGTATCAGTGGCGAGACCATAGGAAAAGTGATTTTCCAAAAAGTCTCATAACCTGTAGCTCCTTCAATTATGGCGCATTCATACAAAGAGTTCGGTATTGATTGCAGCGCAGCAATAAAAATAATGATTTGTACACTGGAAGCCCTGACGATTTCAAATATTCGAGATACCAGCCCTGTAATATAGTCAACTAATACTGCCGGTAAACCCAATTCTTCAAATACATTCAGGAAATACTCGATATTAATTTGATTCCCTGCGGATAGCTCCTCTATCATAGCACTGGCTCCGCCTATTATATTTCTTGTTGCCAGTTCCAAACTCTCCAGCACCGCTCCCGAACCCATCAGAATTGGTAAAAAGAAAATAACTCGGACCAAAGACCTTCCTTTAAACTTTGAATTTAGCAAAATTGCCATAAACAAGCTGAAAAATATAATAAATGGGATATCAATCAAAATATCACTCAGGGAGTTAACCAATACTTGGTTGAAACGAGCATGTTCCAGTATGGCATACCGGTAGTTTGACAGTCCAGTATAAGTTGCCTGATATCCCCCGGTTTTCATTATCTCAACATTGCTTAAGGAAAACTGCACGGTCAAAATCAGGCTTCTCACGTAGTAAACCACAAAGCCTATAAACCAGGGTAGAATAAACAGCAGACCAGTTACAGCTCTTTTCTGCCTTAATGTTATTCTTCTTATCTTCATTGCTTAACCCCCTTCAGTACATAACCTCTCGCAGGCACAGCTACATCATCTGCAATAACGTCTGTATCATTCGCATTTACATAGATGACAGCACCGTTATCATAGGTAATTCTTTTAACCCCTGGCTCTATAATTTTGTGCTCAATTATAGTGCTATTGGTTGTATGTTTTAATACTTCGTTGACTTTGTGATATATATCTGCTGCATCTTCAAGCCATATCTCATACTGCGATGAATAAAGGCTATTCAAACCAGAATACTTAATATCGCTTGATTCCTTATAGGATAGAGTGAAGCGTGGGGATAATCCGAACTCTATCAATCGAAGTATTACATCCTGTTTATCATAGCTGTCGCTTAGATTAATAGCGCTGCCGGCATAATCAATGCACCCGTGGATTACCATCTCATAAAAGGGAACTTCCTCATCCACGATATAAAACGGATTATGATTGGCTGGTACATCCTCTATGTCCGTTGCATAAGCCCAAGAATAGGCATTTCCACCATTTACCATTATGTAGTCCTTTGTATTTGCCAAAATGTTTAATTGTTCCAAAATAACCTGCTTTGCTTCCTGCCGATTAATTATATTGCTTCTCCTCTTATCCGAAGCTACGATATTCCCTAAATCCCTGAGAGAAATGCCGGATATATCCATCTTTTCAATCTTGGCTCTAAACTTATCAACATGACGCACCAGAAATTTGGGAGAAATCATATTATAATTTGTTTCTCTATAACCCATTCCACCAGTTTGTCTTAAAGTGGCAGGGTTAACACGACCTAGAGAAACCACGTAACCAGAATAATACTGTGAACTCTCCATCCTCCAATTGTAATTATCCGCCTCAAAGGATATCTTTTGAAAAGCTACATCTCCATATAGCTTAGATCCGGCCTTCTCCAGTTTCCGGTTCAATTCTTCCAATCCCTTTTTTCCGCCTAACGCTTTCTCTACCTTTACCTTGGTTGGCGCATCATGATAATAGCCTCCATTAAACCATCCCAGGTAATTTACCCTTAAATTTGAAACCTCCTTTTCCATAAAAGCATCGATGATTCTTTCCGATTCTTCAAAGGTAGTCATGGGATGTACCCCCATATAAGGTACACCCAGAAAGCTTTTCTGCAGTTTAACTCCCCCGACAACATCTAAATAAAATGGTATAGAATCCTGCTTTTCCCCTTCTACGCTGAGGATGCCCCTTTCAATCAAATCATTCCGATAATAATTTGCCATCCCTGAATAGCTGGCATCCTCCTTTTCCAAAAAAGAATATGTAACTGTATAGTTAACATCATAGATATCTTTCTCAAGAGTTGGCAGATCTGCCGATACACCAGTGGCTCCAAATAAAGATACCTTCTCTGACCCTCTCATCAGAAAAGATGGATATACATAGTTATAACTGTTTATATTGCCTGATATATCAGCAACTATAGCTGCCAAAGTATCCCCCTCAGTAATCTCTGCGAATACAGCACTATTTTCCCTCTTTATGCCAAACACAGGAATCATTGCATTGACTGTATCCTCCACAACCGTATAAGACTGGGATGTTTCATCCACGCCATAGACATACTGCATATACCGTTCAGTCTTCTTTCCATTGTTAAAATAAATAAGTGAACCTGAACCATTAGGTACAAGAATATAGCCTTCTTCATCCATGCCCGCTGCTCCGAAGAAGCTGAGAAGATCAACCTTTTCAATCCTTCCTTTGCCAGTTTCTTTAATATGACCGGCTGGAATAGATACCTGCAGCTTATCCCCTATCAGACGGTATTCCAAGGGAATTGTAAACGTAGTTGGTTCTGGAAACTCCCCTCCGGCTGCCATTGCGGCATCATAATTAAAGTCTTCCTGCGTATAGCCTGCTTCCTCGAAAAGCTTATTCAATTTCTGCATACCGATCTTGCTAACCTTTGACCCCGATGTAAGTTCCAGAAATCCTTCGATGGTATTGGATTCTTTATAGCTGTTTCTAACAGTTCTCGCATCCGTCTCGCTTAGCTTGCTCAACACCTTTTCTTTCAATCTTTCACTGGTTATATATGGCGGAACGATACCAGTAGGGCTTTCCAGATTGCCTAACAAATATATATATCTAATTCCGCTTTCCAGCGCCTCAATCTCAAATTGCCCTCTCTCTACGCTGTAATCATAATTGTACATAGTAGTCTGGGTCAAGCTGGAATCATAATATGTGACTGCCAACTGAGAATTCAAGGCTACTTTATTTCTATCATTGGCAATCCTGTCTTCTGCCCGGCCCAGCGGATTTGAATAAACAATCTGTCCGTTTCTTTTATCATAGATCGCTATCTCCGTGGTTTTAGTATTGGTATAAAGCTTTAAAACGTCGCTTTCGGCAGCCAAAACCATTCCATCTACCGCGGGATTGCTGTCATCCAGAGGGGCGAATTCCTTTCCCTCTTCATAAGTATAGTCAACCAGGCATTCCCTATACTCCATATAAAAGAAATAGTGCAAGCAAATATAAGCTATATATCCCAGTAGAGCGAGAACAACCGCTATAATGGCTATCAAACGAAACTTTTTTATTCCTTCCACCATCTCGCCCTCCTATATCTTTAAAATTACTTCCGTATACAAACTTTGAAAGAACATGAAAACTTGCTGCAGTAGATATATTAATAGCAATATGATAAAAATAATAATCAACAGCGCGATAAAACTAAGAAACAACGTTGCTATAGTCTTGCCAAAAGTATAGTTATGAATCGTCATAATGCCAATCACTACCAAAATCACAGTAAAAATAGTCGCAATAGTGATTATCAGATAGTACAACCCTTCCTCGCTGCTGGCAACAAACCAGGAAAGAATAGTGGCAGGTATAAGCGTAAGTACCATTGGAAGCAAAGAATACCCGATAACCGTAAGTATATCTTTAAATCTGCCTTCCCCTTCCATCAGGCAAGTAATAGACCAGTTAGAGACTGCAAGCAGCAGCACTGCGAAAAATATGCCGGCTATTTCTGCCCTGCTGTCAACTGAAAGTGGGTTGACATAATTTACCACAAAGCTCGCATATCTCCTATTTATAGAAAAGGATAAGCCAAACAAGAGTACCAGCAGCAAAGCAACGAAGACGCTCCCTTTTCCCCTATGTCTTATTTCATAAAAACCATCAAAAGGATGAACCATAACATAAAACGGGTACTTAAACTTTTCCTTATTGATCATGTCACAGCCTCCTTTCTGCTTTACCAGCATTTGCTTTTCTTGCCTGAGACACTACAATTTTTAGTATTGTCAGAACAACTATGGCTGTTAATATATAGCCAAGATTGTCCTCCAATATATCATCCCGGTATCTTTTGTAGGCAATAGAATAATACTCCCGATCCATTCCCAGTTTAAAATATTCCATCGCCTTCTTATTATCTCCGGAGGCAAGAAGTGATTTCCCAATACCCACATATGCTAGTTCAAAGTTGGAATCCAGTTCCAGCACCTGTTTCCATAACTCTACAGCTGATGCCTCGTCTCCTTCATACCTCAAGCACACAGCTCGATTTATAAGGCTTCCATATCTAGTTGCGGTAAAAGTCATAATCTCTCCCCGATAGGCATCCAGCACTAAAATCTTATCATCAACAGCTTCTATGGCCACAGGATTTTTAAAAGTACCTTCCTGGCTTCCCCTTCCACCGAAAATATACAGCAAATTCCCTTCATCATCATAGGTAAATATCCGTCCCCTGGTAGTATCTAAAATAGAATAAATCCCATAACCTCGATATACCACATCTACAATTCTTGAAGCCCCGGAATAATCCCCCTGCAGCCTCCAGAATAAATCCCCGCTTAATGATGCCTCACCTCTGACATTTCGAGCCGCCTTTTTAATTACATCCTGTCCTTTAGGATTAAGCTTTCTTACCGATTGCCTTCCATTGGAATCAATATTAGTAGCATATACAAATCCATCAGCATCAATATCTAGGCCAGTAAATTCTGTTGGGATAAACTGAATTTGTTTTTCTCTCTGTCTTTTGGTAGACAGCCTTCTCCATATTTTTTCATAAGTGCTTATGGTAACATTGATTGTGCCTGTAAACCCAGTAAAATTGCCATTATCATCAAAAGCCATAATTCCCTGAAATATATTTTTGGCAATTACATACACTCTTCCCGAATAGTCGGCAACAACTTTCAAAGGGGAAAATACAAAATCCGAAGCAAGCACCTCAGAAGTTGGATTGCTGATAAGCTTAAGAAGGGAGCCATCCTCATTCAGCACTACAACCCGAAGATTACTAGTATCAGCCACATACAGCTTATTATCGGCTGTAACAAAAACTCCATGGGGCGAACTGAAAGTATCCTCCTTCCCCTCGTTTTCAAAACTATCAATAATACGCTTTAATCTCATATTGGAGTCAAATACCACAATACGATTATTTCCTGTATCAGCAACATAGACGTTTCCATCTTCTGCCACAAATATATCCTGAGGATTGCTGAACATCCCTATTCCTATGTTAACCCCTGAAATATTTCCGCTAGGAATGTACGCCGCTGGCGTATAGTAGATATTCTCCCAGTAATCATAATTATAGGTATGATAGGGGACGCTTGAGGCAGCCAACACCGGAACACAATCTAATAGCATTAATATAATAGCCGGAATTAACCAAATTTTTATTCGTTTCATCATTTTCCCCCTATTCCTTCATTCCTGATGTGGTCATGGTTTCAATGATGCTGCTCTGGCATATAATAAAGAAAGTAATCGGAATAGCGGCAATAATTAGTGTAACAACAGCAGCTGCTCCCTGCCTTGCAGGCCCACTGTTCACAATCTGCAGCAAGGCATACTGCAGCGGTTTTAACTGTTCATCCCTCAAAAACTGGCTGCCTGTATTGCCCCACATAGTCTGAAACTGCAATACTGCAAGAGTTAACCAAGCAGGTTTTACATTTGGCATGATTATAGACCTGTAAATTTTATATTCGCTTGCCCCATCCAATCTTGCGGCCTCTAACAGCGAATCCTGAATCTGTTCAATAAATTGTTTCATTAAATATAATCCAAGGCCGTAAGCAAATGCAGGCAAAATAACAGCCAAATATGTATTGTTGATTCCCAATTTCGAGATGATCAGATAGTTAGGCACCTGGGTTACCTGCCATGTAAACATAAGAGATAATACAACTATATTAAATAAAATATTCTTGCCTGGAAAATCGTGCTTCGCCAATGGGTATGCGGCCATGGATGCAACTATTACATGCCCCAGAGTTCCTCCACCTGTAATCATTATGGTATTTAATATATACCTGCTAAATGGTACCCAGGAATTTGACATCAATACCAACAGATCAGCAAAATTATCAAAACTAGGATACCTGGGAAACAATCGGGGTGGATATCGAAACAGTTCATCTAGAGGCTTGAAAGCATTGCTAATGACAAAAACTAGAGGTACCGCCATAAATACACTGCAAATTCCCATGAATATGAACAAGGTCATATTCCCGGCCATAGAACGGTTCAAATTTCTATGGCCTCTAAGACTTCTAAACAGTTTTTTTCTACCCCCATAAACCCTCTTCATATCAGTTACCTACCTTTCTCAGTAGTTTTTGGACCAACTTATTGGTGCCTACCATAAGAAGGAACAAAACAGTAGCTATTGCCGAAGCATATCCCATTTCATACCTGGCAGAACCATAGTCCAAAAGATGGGTAACAATAGTAGTACCTGCATAATTAACACTGGGATTACCAGCCAGCTGAATAGATATATCCGCAACAGCAAAAGACTGAGTAATCTGCATTACTGCTCCAAACAATAGTTGGGGTTTCATTGAAGGAAGTGTGATATACCAAAGCTCCTGCCAGCGGTTTTTTACACCATCTATAGCTGCAGACTCATATAATGCCTTATCAATTGTCTGCAGACCTGCAATAAATGTTAGAAAACCAGTTCCCAAACTCAGCCACAGCTGAACGATAATCAAGAACATCAGCACATACTTTTCGGTTTTCATCCATATTATTGGTGAATCTATTAAATCAAGCTGCAGCAAGATACCATTTAAAATGCCATATCTGTCGCCTCTCAATATCAAATTCCACACCACATATGCATTGCCCGAAATAGATGGGGCATAGAAGATCAAAGTTACAAAAGCCCTTATCTTTCCCTTAAACTCATTGATAATCCACGCAAATATAAGACACATCAAATAGCTTATCGGCCCGGTAATTACCGCAAATATCAATGTATTTTTTATAGCAATCCTAAATATATCATCGTTTAAGAACAACCTTATGTAATTACCCCAGCCTATAAATTCAGGTGGCTCCAATACATTGAAGTTGGTAAAGCCCAAAGCCATGGACATGATAACCGGTAAAACAGTAAAAATAAAGAAAAGAATAAAATATGGAGCTATTAAAACATAAGAAGCTTTATTCTTTTTAATTCTGTTGATTAATGACCATTCATTAGTCGGTCTTAAATTGATTGCAGCATCTAAAGAATACCTGTTGGGCTGATCAATTTTCACATTGCTTCTCATACTTTTCACCATGCCCTCTCCCTTTAATCCTCAGCGGTTGGCAGGCCAAACTCCGCCCTCTTGAATGTTATCTCATCATTAATATATCTTACATATTCCGTAAGCGCTTCTCTGGGCTGCATTCTATTTTTATCCTCTGCTATAACTACCCTGTAAAATGCATTGCTAACACTTCGCCAGGAATAATAGCTCCCAGGTACCTGAGGTATACCTTTCATCCACTTATACTGACTTTTTAAAGCCTCATAATCTTCTGTCGGCCACGGTAAGCTCTCGAACGCTTCTATATTTGCTGTAGGATGCCGTGCGGCAGCACCCATCAGCGCCTCCATTTCACGGCCATATTGAATCTGGGTATCCGCAGAAACCCACCATTTCATAAATTCCCAGGCTGCCTCTTCATCCTTTGTCTGGCTCATCATAATCACAGATGTACCGGTACTGGTTACCGAATAATCAACAGTTCCATCTTCTCTCACCGTGCCAGGAACCATCGTAATTCCCCACAATCCTTTGATGTCCGGTGCCGATACCTGAAGCTGATTATATAGAGTATAATCTGCAATGACAATCGGTGCTTCTCCCGTCCTAAACCGTTGATCTACCGGCGATTCTCTATCCAGCTTATAATCCACATAAAATTTGCAATAATCCTTAAAAGCCTTGACTGCAATATCGCTGTTTAAAGCCGAAGCTGTAGCATCTTCACAGTAATACTGTCCCCCATTTTGATACAGCAGCATGGCAAAAACCTGCTCCGCTAATTGCGGTGATACATTTGTCGGCAACATTCCGATATCCATTTGATTTTTGCTTAGCACGGAAAGGGCAGCTTTCATTTCATCCCAGTTCTTCGGTATCTTCAAACCTAGCTCAGCCAATATGTCTTTCCTGTAAAACATCATCAGACAAGTTTCCGTCTCTGGTAAACCAAATACATGACCATCAAATTCATATGGCACCATGGCGCTTTCTCGAAACAGCTTTCTGACTTCCGTAAGTTCAGGAAATTTGGATAAATCTACAACGGCATTGCGCATTCCATAATTTACAGGTATATCATTCGAAACCTGAACCGCTACATCCGGTCCCTGCCCGGCTAGAGTAGCCTGTAGCAGCATACCCATATCTACCAGCTCAAGATTTACATTGATATTAGTCTGAGGAGTAAAAGATACATCAATTAGTGATTTAAGTACGTTAGCCTGGTCCCGCCCAGAGCCAACCCAAACCGTAATTGTCCTTATATCTTCCCCTTCTTCTGCTATATTGCCAATAGCATTATAGTCAATTATAAATGAGTAAAATAAAGTTTTAACTGTATGTACAATCCGGTCCCATAAAGAATTGTTTGTTTTGGGCACTTTCACATCCGGAGAATGGACGTATATAGTATCTAAAGCCAGGGGTTGCTCTAAAACACCGGTAATCCAGTTGCCCAAAGCACTTATGTCCGTTTTAAAAGAACCCAGTATCTTGGGCAGCCGTTCAACATCCTTAATTACATAATTCAACTGTTTTACCATGGTATTTAAAGCCGCCTCACGATCGCTTCCGCTTCCTGCAACTGCCTTAAGCTCTTCTATTGCAATTTTTAAACTATCCCTTTCTGCTATCAGCTCATCTACTATACCCGGGATATTTCTCTCAATATGATAATCCCTGTACTTATCTGGCTCTACACCGGTAATACGGATAACCTTGCGGTAGATTGCATTAAGATTCTGCACAACATCCTGAACCCTGCTTACAATTTGGGAAAAATCCCCCAGAACTACCTCCATCCTAAGAACGTGCTTTCCTTTTTCCAGATAGAATTTGTAATTTTCACCGTTTTGGTCATGTAATGTAATCATTTTCCACTGGCTTTCATATCTAAATCCATAATCGCCTACTTCTTGGAAAGGTACCTTGCCGTCGATCATTATCTTTCTCGATGTATAAATACCTCTCACAAAGTTCTGCCTGGTATGCATAGTTATATAATAATATCCACTCTCTGGGACCTCAAAATCCCACTCTATCCACTGTCCTACAATCCTCCAGTTGCCGTTGCTTCCAATAGTATTATTCCTCAACTCTTTAGCATCATACGGATGCACAGCGGGTGAAGACCTATCCTGCGTAGGATACAGCATAGGCGAAGATTTCCTATCTGCATTCTCGGCTTCAATACGAATTATATAATTTGAAGTATCAGCTGCTCCTTCTGCGTCATATTTTTCTTTAACCTGGCTATATGGAAGTACATCTTCACAATTATTCAAAATAATCCTGTGGATAATCATTGGCTCTCGTAAGGAATATATGGTAATCGTATGAGTCCCTTCATCTAAATAAACAGAAAGCTCTTCTGTTTCATATCCTTCACTATCATAGCAATAACCGGTAATCCACTGTGGGGCTTCGATCTGCTTTGGCTTAAGGTCATTGCCCCTGTTGTCTCTCTGCCATTCGTCATTGGCATTTACAAATACCCTGGGGAACTCTACCAGAGCTAGTTCCTTGTATGGCAGCATCCCATCAATGAATATAGCTCTTTGAATGGATGCGCTCTTCCCCTTCACAGGATAGTAGAGAAAGGAGATGTTATAAAAGCCTTCTTCCCTTATGTGAACTTCATATTCGATCAAGCCCTTCTCCCCAGTATACACAGAAATGCCTTCCATGCCTTCATAATCCACATACTTTTCTATCTCCATATCTTCTGCGTGAACATAATCTTCTGCCTCGATTATATATTCTTCATCCGCTCTCTTGTTAATATCATGCATGGCGACATAATCTTTATAGGCTATGCCGTCTATATTAACACTGTTTAGCTGTTCCTTATATTCGTCTATAGAAACATCAGTTTTTGCTATGGCTGCTTGTCTGGGATATACTGGTTCTATAAGGATAATAGCAACAATCGATATAATTACCATCAGATGCTTTCGCTTTTTTGATTTGATCATTTTCACAATCTCCTCATTTCATTGTGCATAATGATGCATTAATTGATGCATTTTTGCATTGCATGTGTATTATAATACAAATATTAGGAAAATGCAATACTAATTTTGTTAAAAAACTATTATTTTACCCACTAACTGTTCCTACTTTATGTAAAAAAAGCAATACTGTGGTAATTAGCAACCGTTTCTTATGCAGAAATGTTTAGTGCATTTATGATGCAAATATGTGGACATATAAATTGTAAAATGAACAAAAAGCGGGAGAAAATCCCGCTTTTTGTTCATTTTTTGCATCGCTAAAAATGGCTTGATCTAATTATCCCTCTTTTATTCTACTTTTATTTTCGAAGATTCCCTAAAAATAACCTGCGCCTTTAAAAATATAATCTCCTTTGGAAAGTCCGGATATTTTATTCTCCACATTAGCTGCTGCACCAACCTTCTTCCTAGTTTTTGCTTTGGCACGCGGACGGTGGTAATAAATGGTTCTGCCTGAGTAAGGCTTTCCATATCATCATATCCTGTTACGGCCACATCCCTGGGAACTGCTAATCCTCTGTTTTTCAAGTAACGGATGACATCTAAAGCGATGTCATCATTGGCGCATACAATAGCTTCGGGAATATAGGGGAAATTATCTAAAGCAGCTTCTACTTCTTGTGTCACATAAAATTTGTTTTGAGCATGGTACGCGGCAACAATAGAGTTATCAAATTCAATGTTTGCTTCCTCAAGAGCTTTTATGTACCCCTGGTAACGGTCATTAATCGTCTTGCAGTAAGTAATATCCCCAATAAATCCAATCTTTTTCAAACCTTGAGATATTAGATTGGAAGTTATCTGTTTTACGCTATTAAATCCTTCACAAATAATAATATCGCCGTAATTGGCTATAGCTTCTACATTGCTGGGAGCATCCAGGAATACTGCAGGAATGTCGTGCTTCATAATTTCATTTATGTATTTTTGGGATAATACGCTTAAAATGATGATTCCGCTAACATCTTCATCAAGATTTAGTGGAAGAATCAGGTCTTTCTCATCTTCATCATTAATAAAATTTAACTGTAACTTGCCTCCGCATCTATTCAATTCATCCGAAATTCCCATAATAATACTATTCCAAAAAATGGAAATATCTCTTTTCATTAATACTACAATAGTTTTAATTTCATCGCTTTTGTCTTTCAATTTAAACTGCTTTAAGACAGCAGGAGATAATTTGGTATATCCCATCTCACAGGCCTTTTTGATTATCATACACTTTGTCTCATATGAAACTTGCTCACTATTTCTAAGCGCCTTTGATATCGTATTCCTGGATAAATTCAACTCCTTGGCAATATCCTGAATAGTTACTTTTCTCACTTTAGTGCTTCTCCTTATTTTTAGATAATCGAAATTATATTTTATATTATACTGTGCATATCTGTCATAATTGCACAATAAAGTTTACTATATTATTACATTTATTTCAAGCATTACTTCACAAAATATAGTGACAAGTTACCGTAGGGAAAATTCCCAAAAAATTCTTTATATTATTAATGAAACTAAGCACCACGTCGGAGCATAAATATACCTACGATTTTCTTGCAGCTTCAACAGGTTGATTTAAGCGTCGCCATGAAAGCCGGAGAAGCCTCAAAACTATCGCTTGCCAGTGCAGCAATATAGAATTAACCCAAAGCAGCAAAGATTGTAACAGGTAAACAGCTTTATGAGTATTATGTTTATGAAAGACAAAAACATTAAATCAGCAAAGTTACAGTTGAATGCATAAAGCATTTTCCTAGAAAAGGAGGGAAGAAAGGATGGCACGCAGGGGCAACAAAAAGGGGGATTCCAGCATACTGTTCTTCATAATTATTTTCCTTCTTTTATTCTATGACGACAGCTTTTTTACCGGTAGGACGGAAAACTACGGAGACAACTGTGATGAAGGCGACAGCACGATTCTGTTTTTCATACTAGTGTTCCTGCTCCTGTTTTACAAGTGATATCAAGCTATAAAAAAATAATACAAGCTTAAATTGTAACACTTTTTGATTTCTCTCATAGAATAAATATAGAAATAAAAACTGGAGGTAGTTCTATGGGGTTTTTTGGTAACATTTTCAAGGGGGATGGCGACGAAATCCTATTCTTTATAATTCTGTTCTTGCTTTTATTTAACGGGAATCACTACGATAGAGATTTTGAGAAAAAAGGAATTTTTGACGATAACGAGATATTATTCTTCATAATTGTATTCCTGCTTTTGTTCTTCAACAGAAGCTACGCTTACGATCCGGAATAATCCGGGATCCATATTAAACTCCAGGCACCGGCAGCATACTCATGCAAAACTCATTCTTATATAACATCCATAGACTGTAGTACGTAGGAAAGACATGATATATATCTGCCTTGATAACTACGGAAATACAGTCTATATTTTAATCTCATTTCATATTATATAAATAGCATACTTAAAATTATAGGGGTAAGAGGTGTTGCCGATGAGATTTGTGCCGTTGGTTATAAGGAATAGCAAGCTTTATACCGGGCCCATTATAAAAATTGGAAAGGATTGGTTACATGAACGATATTTTTAATAAAAAGCTCTCCGAGATATTTGGCAAGGTAGACGAAAAAATGATACAGGCAAAGCTCAATGCAGCCATTGATATGCTAAAAAAAGGCAACACCGAAGAACTGGCAAGAAAAATAAACAAGGTTGATAAAAATGAGCTGCTTTCAAAAATAAATGAATTTGATGAGTCAAAGCTTAAAGAATTCAATATTGATAAGAATGAGCTGAAAAGCAAAATAAGCAATGCTGATTTGAATAAACTTGCTCAGATCATCGGTGAGCACGGGGACGAAATTGTAGCTAAAATTAAAGAGATTATAAAATAGCCGTCGAATATGCAATTGCATATAACATGGTCTATTTTCTTCTGGAGGAGTAGTTGATGAGTGAAGATATCAACAACAAATTAAAACAGATTACTGATATTCTTGGGCAGGATACTCTTCCTGACAACATCAAGGGATTGCTAAGCCTGCTTGCCTCAGCTTCAAACCAGGCAAAGGACAATACACAGGCAAAAGCAGTCGAAGCGCCACCTCCTATGCCAAAGGAAGACAAGTTGGAAATAGTTGAACCGGACGATAACCTGGACATGGTTCGGAAAATAAGAAGGGCTATAGATAAGCTGAATACCAATACTGACCCGAGAATCAACCTTCTCGCTTCAATACGCCCCTTTATGAACGAGAAGAGGCAAAAAAGGGTCGCCGACTGCATAAAGATACTTCAGATGGCAAGCCTGGTGAAGCTTTTGGAAGAAAATGATACCGGAAAACCGAAATAAAACGCCTGCCGTTATTGCGGCAGGACCGAGTAATCCATAGAATACAGCCTCAGGAGGGATTAGCAATGCCATCACATAGGTACCGTGCGCCCATGTTTAACCGAAGGTACTATAACCAGGGCTTTAACAGCTACATGCCTGCTTACCCGAAAAGCAGCCTGGGCAGTAGTGAGAAAGATATAATGAACGATGAAGAAAAAATCAATGATGGGGATGCTTTTCAAAAAGATTTCAGGATACCCATGCCCAATGAAATTGATGCAGAGGTGTCCGCAGAAGCTGATGCAAATGTCCCCAGCGAAGCGCCTTCCAGTCGCAAGTACCCCAAAAAACAGTCTTTTTTTGATGTTTTAAAAGGCCGTATTCATCCTGACGATATCATACTGATAGTGCTCATTTTCCTCCTGATTGATAACGGTCTTAAGGATGAATTTTTGCTCATACTGCTGCTTTACATATTCTTGTTTTAAAACATGGAAAACAACCAACGGAAGCTGGTACACGGCTTCTTTTTTTTGCGGATTTTCCTTCAGCTTGATGACATGTCTCAGATATGAATATTTCACTCCAAATTACAGAAAATATTTTTAGACTGTTTCACATAATTTTTACAAAAGAAGGGGAATCATCTTGCGTAAGAAGCTGCTGTTATATATTACACCAATTATTATAACTGCCATACTGTGTTCATTAATGATATATGGCAACGAAATATACTCTGCTTATGAATACAACAAGGCAAAGCCGGCACTGTCCTATTACGGCTCCCGGGGACAGGAAGTCATAGACATACAGACACGGTTGAAAAAATGGGGATATTATAAGGGCAATGTAGACGGTATATACGGCTATCAAACCTACCAGGCTGTAAGGCAATTTCAGAGCAAAAACGGATTGAAGGTCGACGGCATAGCCGGTCCGCAAACCCTGGCTGCTTTAGGTCTTTCTACCAATCAGGCAAGCAATTACAGCGCCAATAAAGACCTTAACCTTTTGGCTCGCATTATTCACGGTGAAGCCCGGGGAGAACCCTATACCGGCAAGGTAGCTGTGGGAGCGGTAGTTTTGAACAGGACAAGGCACAGCAGTTTTCCAAAAACGGTGGCCGGAGTCATATATCAGCCTGGTGCTTTTGACGCAGTAAAAGACGGGCAGATAAACCTGGAGCCGGATGCAGAATCCTATAAGGCGGCCAGAGATGCGCTTAATGGCTGGGATCCTACATATGGATGCATATATTACTGGAACCCGGCTACAGCAACCAGCAAATGGGTATGGAGCCGGCAGATTGTAGTTACTATCGGAAAACATGTCTTTGCAAAATAAAACAGCCGGAGGCGGTGGTATGCTATTTTTCCCCACCGTCCGGCGATTTCTTGAACAATACAAACATGTATATTATCAATAACGTGGGAAAGATGGTGCTGAAAATCCATTTCCCGATAAATAATACAATATCGTCTCCCATAAGCCTGTCGGCGTACATGAAGGCAGACTGAAAAACTACAAAAATGATATCAAATACCAGCAAACTGCGGACTATAAGCCAAAATTTGCTGTCAGCCCTTTTCTTACCTGCATAAAAGGATTTTTTTTCGTGGTTTAAAGCTGCTATATACCAAAAGGAAATATATATTCTGAAAAACATGGCAGCAAAAAACAGAACACCCAACGTTATCAGATCAATGATCAAAGCGGACACAAAAAGCTCCGGTTTGCTTTCCACAGCCGCTCTTGTTATCACAAACGCAGGGACTGAGGCCACAAGGCATATGATGATAAACACTACGCCAAGGGTCACGCTTACCAAACTGATAAGGAACATCCTCTTAAAGTATTTTCCAATGCCTATCAACAGTTCAGCTTTTACCTTTTTCTTATGATCCAGGGTATTGTTTATGAGATACAGCCATCCCGAAAACAAGAACGAAATAAGCAATGAGGCTACGGCTATAAAAGCCAACAGCGCTAAAATTCCCTGGGGAGTCAATATCAGCTTTAGGACCAACTGCATCAGATAAACGATGCTGGACAAAACATCGTTGCTGTTAAAAGTCCCCAGATTTACAATCACATCCAGCACCGGAAAATATAAATTAAACGTGCAGATTGCAAGAGCAACAAGGCTAAAATACACTATTATAAACGGCCTCTTTAAAAGAGTGCCTATTGTATATCCAAATGAACGCATAAACACCACCATTGTTTAACCGTGTGAATATCCACCGGTTTGATAAATGCAATAAATTATGAGCTTCAAACTTTGCTCATTATATCACAATCTGTTTTTGGTGTAAACAAATATTCATGCCTGCTTGCCGCTCTAAGACACCGTATTCGCTTATTTCAAAGCTCTGCCGCATTCGGGGCAATACTTATAGTCGCTCTTTTGCGATGCTCCGCAATATGGGCAGTATTTTATCCCGGCTCCCGAAAATTCCTGCCGGTTTTTATCTTCTTTCCCTTCATTCCTTATCCACCTGTCGGCAAGATCGCCCTCCTCCGTGGAATCGGTTATATCAAATATCGAAAAGCGGTCCTTGCCCGTCGCATTTTTGTAATTATATGCCGCATGAGCTATTCCATAAACGATAAACAGTATGCCGAACAGTGGGAAAATCATCCCAACTACCCCAAAGGGAGCATCCGCAGTCATGCTAAAGGCTATTATCGTCCAGAAGATTCCAAAGACCACCGATATGATGGACCCGATAAAGGCCATGCCGGAAGGTCCCCGGCCAGGTTTTATACTTTTCATTCCTACACCTCCATAAGCTTTCTTCATATATGACCAGCATTTATTCGTTTTTTAATGCCAGTATTTCGAACTTCCTTTTTCCTATTTGGTGCTTTTCCAGCCTTTGATATTTATCGTTTTTAATTTTTTGCTTTTTGTCGGAGCATATTGCCACCACCGAATCCGGTTTCAAGACGGGTATCAGGTTTTCCAGAAGCATACCCATTATATCATCCTCCGATCCCTGCCAAGAAGCCAGGTTTCCATACGGAACATCAGTCATCACAATATCCGCTTTGAAATTCCGGTCTTTCAAAACATCCTCCGAAAGCACATCAGCCTGAAAAACAAAGGTGGTCGGTTTATCCGGATGTTCCCGCAGCATGTTCATAATATGGTTTGCGCTTTGGATTGCTGCCTCATGGGACGCCTTATGAAACCGGCCATATAGATCTTCCAACTGCTGTATCCTGGTCTTCATTCCCTCTTCCGTAAGCAGGGATAGATTTTGCTTTGCCATGGTCACAGCTTCAATATCAATATCAGAACCAATGATTTTATTAATGGAATCCATGTTTAAAAGCCCCAGCACGGTAAGCATGTATCCGCTCCCGCAGCAGGGGTCGTATATGCAGATGCCCTTTTTATTTTTCAGATAGCTTAAGCAACGCCCAAATATTTCCTGAGATAACCTTACCGGAAAATTAGGCATGCCTGCTTTGTTATATATTACCCTGCCGCAGGCGAAATCTTCAAAGTTATCATTGCTGCAATATTTATACTCCATAACCCAATCCTCTTTGTGTATTGTTAAAATGTACCGTTTAAATAACCCATATTATCATTATGCCGGCAGAAGGGCAATTGCTTTCTCCCTATTGCCGGATTGTAAATTTTTTATTGCTGCTCTTTGCTATTCAGGCATTAAGTTAAACTTTATTCGCCTTTTGCAATAATTCTACCAGCTTGCGGTACGGAAGTAAACAGACGTTTTCATATTTTATTCAATTAATTACATAATAAAAGTATTAATTGCATAATAAAAGGATTGAACCTCTTTTCCGGTGTTCAATCCTCTATCGATGTAAATTGCCGACAAAGTTATATGTCCGCTCTCTTTGCCGTGAGCAATGATTTTAATATTTAATGAACTTTGATCCTGGTACGCCGCAAATGCTGCATTTTTCAGGAACACTCTTCTCAATGTTTCCACATACAGGGCAAAGATAGTAGAATACTTCTTCCGTTTCATCAATCTTTTCCAAAGCTTCTTTATAGAGCTTTGCATGTACTTTTTCTGCTTCCATGGCTAAAGTGAAGGTTCTGATGGCATCTTTGTTTCCTTCCTCTTCAGCAAGCTTCAGGAATTCCGGATACATGCTGTCAAATTCATAGGTCTCGCCATTTACTGCATCCTGCAGATTTTCTGCGGTGGACAGTATTTTACCTGCTACCTCCAGGTGCTTTTGAGCATGCAATGCTTCTGCATCGGAAGCTGCTTTAAAAAGCTTAGCTGCGTTAATTTTTCCTTCCGCCTCAGCCTTCTTGGCATAAGCTGCGTACTTTCTGTTTGCCTGGGATTCACCGGCAAATGCGCTCAATAAATTCTTAAGAGTTTTGTTTTCTGACATGTTTATCTCCTCCATTTTTCAATTTTTTTATAATTTCAGCAACCTGACGGCTGCAATATTTACATCAATTATTAATGCAGTGCGGACAAATGCCTTTAAAATACACATCCTTGTCAAGGATTTTGAAATCCTTCAGATCCTGTGCCTCAAAGGAATCTATGTCTATCTTAAAATCATATATCCTTCCACAGTTCTGGCACTTAAAATGTCCGTGATTTTCAGTAACTATGTCATAACGGGTTTCATTGTCTTCTATGGTTATGACTTTCACCAATCCGGCATCCATCAATGCGTTTAATGTATTGTATACTGTCGTTTTCGACAAGGTGGGAATCTCCCGGTGAAGATCGCTGTAAACCTGATCCACGGTAGGATGTGTCCTGTGCTCGGCTACATACTCCAACACCTTGAGCCTTTGATGGGAAAGGCGGATATTCTTGCTTTTCAATTTCTCGGTTAATTCATTCAAATTTGCTTTCAATTGCTTCACATCCTTTTCAGGTTAACGCAGCAGAAACTTGCAGCGTCTCACTTCTGTAATCATTACTATTTTATAATTATATCTAAGTTGTAATCATTACAATTTATATTATAACCATAAAAATACAGATGTCAAGTAAAATTTCAAATTTTATTTATCAAATTTTTAATGCATGGTTGAATGACGCATTGCTGCTCCATCAAAGGCGTGAATCGGCATAAAAACTTCCCCGGAGCCGCCTGCTATGTAAAAACTTCTGACCTGCCCAACGGCTCATCGGGGAAAAAGCCGGATTTCTTCATAATATCATTCATGTTCCTGTGTTCATTGCCAGCTGGTTTGTCCATTTACCGCAGCGATCGCCCCATCGGGCAATGGTTTTTCCGTTTGAGGTGATTTCGATAACCTCGCATATGTTGGAACATCCTTCACATTCGATGCTCCTTGCCTTATACTCGCTCTCCGCGGCTTTAAATCCATAAAACGCCGTCTTCTGCCCTGTGGATTTTATTTTTTCCTTTGCCAGCAGAGCTGCTCCGTAAGCTCCCATGACGTCATAATATTGCGGTATGGTGAGTTTTTTGCCCAAGGCCTTCTCAAAGGCGGCCACAATACCTACATTAGCAGCCACGCCGCCCTGAAAAACCACAGGCTCTTCTATTGTTTTACCTTTTGCCAGATTATTGAGATAGTTTCTTACCAAAGCTTCACAAAGCCCGCAGATTATATCCTCCACACTGTGCCCTGTCTGCTGTTTGTGGATCATGTCCGATTCGGCGAACACAGCGCAGCGTCCGGCAATTCTTACCGGTGATCGGGAACGGAGGGCATATCCTCCAAACTCTTCTATAGGTATGTTCAGCCTGGATGCCTGCCTGTCCAAAAAAGAACCCGTGCCCGCAGCGCATACGGTGTTCATCGCGAAATCATGCACAATCCCATTTTTTAGGATGATTATCTTGGAATCCTGACCTCCTATCTCCAAAATCGTCTTTACTCCGGGTACCAGCTTCTGAGCTGCTACAGCATGGGATGTTATCTCATTTTTTACTATATCCGCGCCAATTATTACACTGGCCAGTTGCCTTCCACTGCCTGTTGTTCCAACACCCCTGATGTTCACCTTGTCTCCCAAATCCCTTGCCAGTGTCCTCATACCGTTTCCCAGCGCATTTATAGGCTGTCCTCCGGTCCTTAAGTAAAGCTTTTCAACAATATTCTCATCCTCATCTATTACAACCAAATTTGTGCTGACTGATCCCACATCAACTCCCAGATAATGCCCAGTCTTTTCCAATTGATGGTCTCTCCCTTCTTCTTTTCAGCAGGTCTGCAAAAGCTTCGACTCTTGTAAGATATCCTGCTTCACCTGTCATTTCATCTATTATCAGCGTCAATATCGGTATTCCGTAGTCCCGCTCGATTGCCGGAAGTATGCTCTCCGCCACAATCTCAGGCATGCATGTGAGGGGATATATCTGTATTACCCCATCAAAGCCTTGTCTGGCATACAATACCGTGTTCCCTATGGTTTCCTGTGCATGTCCTCCTATCATTTTGCCCAGATAGGGCTTTGCTGCCTCTGCATACCGCATGTCCCTGGGGATATTCAATGCCTTTTTCAGCATATGCTCCACAATCCAGCCGCTCACCGTAACTGCGCGATGCACTTCTATCCCCATGTTTCCTAGCAGTGCTTCAATCTCAAAATTGGTATGGGAATCTATCGTCGTGTATATTTCACCCACTATTCCAACCTTAAGCGGCTTTTTCTCCTCATCCAAAGCAATACTCGAGAGCTGCTTTGCAGTTTCCCTTATGACCTGTTTGATTTCCCGGGAACCGCTAGCCTCCAGAACTTTTTTATGAAAAGCTTTATAAATCTTGTCGGTGGAGCCTTTCTCCATCTCCCTTGGCCTTGTTCTGAAGGTAAGCCTCTCCAGCTCATCTACCTGCAATGCAACCTGGGTGACATTCTTTATGACTTTTGCCAGCTTCAAAGGATTTATGCTTCCGGCCAGCTTTTTAATTCTCCGCAGAAATTCCGGGAGCCCTTTATCCGGCCATTCCAGCGTTATTATTTCCATATCACATCCCAGATCCTTAAGGATTTCCCGGTGCATTTCGCAGTAGTATCCAAAACGGCATGGACCGCATCCACCGGTTATTATTATCGTGTCAGCTCCCTGCTCATAGGCTTGCAGATAGTTGCCAATGTTGATTTTCAGGGGCAGGCATGCCAGCTCCGGAGCATATTTTGTTCCAAGCTCAAGGGTCATCCTGCTGTTGCTGGGAGGTATCACATAATCCAGCCCCAGGTCATCCAGCATCGCTTTTGCAGTAATATATGTGTTACCCATATGCGGAAATGTTATTTTCATCCTTATGCCTCCATCTGATCATATCTAAAAATGCCTCAATCCTGGTATTCATTCCGGCCTCCCCGGAGTGTTCATCAATCGTCAGTACTATGAAGGGAATGTTGCTTTCCCGTCTGACCTTCCTTTCGGCCAGATCACAAATAAAGGAGTCTATCCCGCAGCCAAAGGACATCAGGTAAATCACACCGTCGATATCATCCCTGTCCAGGATATGCATGACGCTTCCTATGGCTTTTCTGCCGAAATTCCAGAACATTCTTTTTGGAAGGGTGCCGCATTTTTCGTTTATGATTTCCTCATCTATCATGTCTATCGTAATGATATTCACACCGTTGTTCCTCAGCTTATCAAGAAGCTCCATATTTATATAGCTGTCATAAAGATTGTATACATGCCCGATAACGGCTATATTTAGCATTCTATTTCCGGCCTGTCTGACCAACGGTCTTTGCTTTTCCCTTCCGCAGAAATCTTCCGGAAGTTTGCCTTCTTTCAACATCTGCCTGAATCTGAGATAATCCTTTTGTGCCTTGTGGAAGGCTCGCTTTATGGCCATCCTGCTTCCTGTAAATCTGCTGCCTATGTCCAAAGCCGCTTCTAAAGCATTCTTGGCAGATTTTCTGAGATTTATTTCCGTGTCAATAATTTCAGGAAGCCCTTTAAATGTATGCCTTACCATGTCGGGCAGCCCTCCGAATTTAGGGCAGATATATTCATTTTTTGATACGCTGGTAAAACGTGGTATAAATAAATAATCCACTCGGTCTTTTAGATTGAGCACATGCCCATGAAAAAGCTTTATTGGAAGGCATGCCTCGTCAACGCAGGATTTGACGCCATCGTCAAGGATACGTTTTGAGGTATAGTCCGATACTACTATTTCTGCTCCCAATTCTTCAAAAAAGGTTCTCCACAACGGTATGTATTGGTAATAAAACAAAGCCCTAGGTATGCCTACTTTTTTTGACATTTAAAAACACCTCGCTTGATATTATTAACTTTCGGTGTTTGAATTATACCCTCGTGTAAATTGCATTCAAGACAGCAGTGGTGTTATCTGTGCTGCAATTACCACATGTTGGTGAAATTTTAGCTTAAACTGCTGCTTATCCAAAAGATAGATTCCTTCGGTAAAAAGAAAAAATGATATAATATACAAAATTCTTTGTAGCTTTTTGCACACGTGCGGGGTATTGATAGTGAAAGGAGGCTTCACGTAATGGAAACTCAGTCACAGTGCACAGTGGCGGATGCTGAAGCAATAGTCAAAAAATATGCCGACATGGTTTATAAGCTGGCATTTTCACAGGTACATAACAAAAATGATGCCGACGACATATTTCAGGAGGTCTTTTTACGCTATTTCAAAAATCCTCAGAAATTTGAAAGCGAGGAGCATCAAAAGGCCTGGCTTATCCGCGTGACCATCAACTGCTCAAAAAAGCACTGGTCATCGGCATGGAACAGGAAAACCACAGCCTTAAATGAAAGTTTTACTTTTTCCATGCCGGAGGAAAACATACTGGATGATGCCTTAAGAAAGCTATCTCCCAAATATCGCGCAGTAATACATCTTTTTTACTATGAAGGCTATGCCGTAGAGCAAATAAGCCATATCCTGAAAGTCAAGCAATCTACGGTGAGAACGCAGCTTACAAGAGCAAGAGCTCAGATTGGCAAAATGCTGAAAGGAGAATTTTGATGTTTGAAGATAGATATAAATCCATGTATGAGCAGATTGTGCCCGATGAATCCCTCATCAGCAAAACCATCGAAAGGATTAACCAACAGGCCGGAAGCAAAAAGTCCAAGGCCGAATTATACGACACAAAATTAAATGGAAATGAACCATATAGAACCTGGCTGCCTAAAGCAAAGCAATCCAAAGGGATACGGTTGTTTTTCAAGTATGCAACAGCAGCTGCAGTTATACTGGTATTCACCTTTGCAGTTATGCCTGCCATAGCAGCCAATGTACCGGTTATATATGAGCTTATGTATATGGTGTCGCCGTCAACAGCTCAATTTTTCATGCCTGTGCAAAAATCCTGCGAAGATAACGGGATACGGATGGAAGTAGTCTCTACCTATATACATGAGGATACGGCAGAGGTTTATATCACACTTCAGGATCTGACAGGCAACCGAGTTGACGAAACCACCGATTTATATGACAGCTACTCTATACACCTCCCCTTCGACAGCAGTGCTACTTGTGATCTGGTAGGCTATGATGAGAAAACCAGAACCGCCACTTTTCTAATCAGGATAACCCAATGGGGAAACCGTCGTATTGAAGGAAGCAAGCTGACCTTTTCGGTTGGCTGCTTTATAAGCGGCAAGCGTGCCTATGAGGATGTGCCTATAAAGATTGACTTATCCTCTGTAGGGAAATCTCCAAAAACAAAAGAGACAAAAATATACGGCGTAAGCGGACCAAATGTTGACAAATATTTGCCGATTGATAAATCCATAGTGGACAGAACGGCAACCGTCATTGTCCCGTCAGACACTATATATTCTCCCGCTGACGGCTTTGATATTACAGGTATTGGTTATGTCGACGGCATGCTCCATATTCAATTTGCGACTGCTGACCGTAGTAAAAACGATAGCCATGGATATTTCTATCTGAAAGATAAAGACGGAAATAAAATATTGTATGATTACTCCGTCGGATTTGTTGAATACGGGGAGCCGGGAAACGAAGATACCAAGATAGTCTATGATGAATACATTTTCGACATACCGCAGGATGAGATATCCAACTATGCTCTATATGGCTCTTTCTACACCAGCGGTCTTTATACCGAAGGCAACTGGCAGGTGACCTTTCCATTGCAGTCAAAAGATGTAGAACAATAACCGGTGGATATGCAAATTGCTGATCATTAAAAACTGGTTTGAATTCAGCTAATTGAGACGGATAATTGCTTTTACGAAAGGATTCAAAGCACATACGGCATTGCATAAACTACAGAAACGGAATTCTGAAAAGAGCAATAATTAAAAAGGTGCGGAACTCATATCCATTCCGCACCCTTTAAATCCTTTAAACTATTAAAGATTTAACTTGTTGTCTCTTCTTTAATTAATTCATCCCTATTAGGCTTTTCCGTCGCAGCCCAATACATTGACTATCTTCTTCTTAACAAGCTCTTTTATTGCCAATCTTGCAGGTCCGAGATACTGTCTTGGGTCAAAGTGGGACGGATTCTCAGCAAAATACTTCCTGATAGTACCGGTCATTGCAAGCCTTAAGTCTGAGTCAATGTTTATCTTACATACTGCCATTGAAGCAGCTTTTCTCAGCATATCCTCAGGAACTCCTTTTGCACCGGGCATATCTCCGCCGTATTTGTTTATCATTTCAACAAATTCAGGAATAACCGATGATGCTCCGTGGAGAACTATCGGGAAACCAGGAAGTCTCTTCTGAACTTCTTCCAGGATATCAAATCTCAGCTTAGCCTCACCCTTGAATTTGTATGCGCCATGGCTGGTTCCTATAGCAATTGCCAGGGAGTCAACTCCTGTCTTTGCAACGAACTCCTCAACCTGATCCGGATCTGTGAATGCTGCATCTTTTTCAGACACATTTACAGCATCCTCGATACCTGCCAGTCTTCCAAGCTCACCCTCAACAACAACACCCTTTTCATGGGCATAGTCTACAACCTGCTTGGTTAATTTGATATTCTCTTCAAAAGGAAGATGGGAACCATCGATCATAACCGATGTAAAGCCACCGTCTATACATGATTTGCACAGTTCAAAACTATCGCCGTGGTCGAGATGAACAGCTATCGGAAGGCCGGTTTCAATCTCAGCAGCCTCTATAAGTTTCATCAAGTATGTATGATTGGCATACTTTCTTGCTCCTGCAGATACCTGAAGAATCAGTGGGGCATTAACTTCTTTGGCAGCTTCTGTGATACCTTGGATTATTTCCATGTTGTTAACGTTGAATGCACCAATGGCATAGCCGCCTTCATAAGCCTTTTTGAACATTTCTTTTGTTGTA
>ENA-OWPA01000914-OWPA01000914.1-bioreactor-metagenome-genome-assembly--contig:-NODE-914-length-26720-cov-1009.999662_pt1 | contig 26720 bp, 21 predicted proteins | sample MGYA00238139_ERZ651803 | MGnify/ENA primary metagenome ERZ651803 (study PRJEB26909, sample SAMN07631231) | bioreactor metagenome | isolation source: Switchgrass digestor | place: USA: Dartmouth... | reverse complement strand
AATGGATTTGCCATATGATCCTTGCCCAAAAAGAGGGGCAGACAGTGACATAAAACCTAAAACAAGTTGACACGACCGTCAATTCCTCTCAAACTTGACACTGATTTGTACAGCATTTATAATTTCACTTGTATGCAAAAGCCGAATATGGTCGGGTACATGCGGATGTGGCGGAATTGGCAGACGCGACGGATTTAGGTTCCGTTGGGAGACCGTGCAGGTTCAAGTCCTGTCATCCGCACCAGGAGGGGCCGGTTGCCGATTGGATCGATTATCGGCAGGCGGTCTTTTTTATTCCTGTAAAATGAAACTGTTCATGTCATATGATTTGCAAAAGGGTATAAAATAACTGCAATAACGATTCATCATACTTTAGCAATCCTGGTCAAGAAAAACCGTGCGGCTTACTGGTATCCTTATAGCAGGAGGCGGGTCATGGAACGGTGGGAAAAAATCAACGCTGTACAGCGGATGCAGGATTACATCAATGAACACATAAATTCGCCGATCACGCTCAGTGATCTTGCAAAAGCGGCTGGGTATTCGCAGTACCATTCTGCCAGGATATTCAGGGAGCTTACCGGAAAGTCGCCCTTCGAATACCTGCGGGCTCTGAGACTGAGCAAAGCTGCACTGTGCCTCAGGGACAACCTGGCAAAGGTGATCGATGTAGCCTTCGATTTCGTCTTTGACTCACACGAAGGCTTTACCAGGGCTTTTACCAGGCAATTTGGTATCCCTCCCAGGAAATACAGCGAGGACCCGAAACCAATAAAGCTTTTCATGCCTTACCGTATCCGTGACTATTACCTTACTATGCAAAAGGGAGAGATCGGAATGTCGGAGAAGAAAGAAACAAAAACCGTTTTTGTACAGGTGGTTGAAAGGCCTGCCAGGAAGCTGATTCTGAAGCGCGGGATCAAAGCTGACAATTACTTCGATTACTGTGAGGAAGTTGGCTGTGATATTTGGGGGATACTGGTGAGTATTAAGGAAGCGATGTATGAACCGGCAGGGATGTGGCTCCCTGACAAAATGATAAAGCCCGGTACGTCGAAATATGTCCAGGGCGTGGAAGTCCCCCAGGATTACAGCGGCGAAGTCCCGGACGGATTTGACATCATCGATCTTCCGCCCTGCAAGTTAATGGTTTTCCAGGGTGAGCCTTATGCAGAAGAAAAATTTGGTGAAGCGATCGCTGAAATCTGGGATGTCATGAAAAAATTCAACCCCGAAATCTACGGTTTTGAATGGGCGGATGAGGACAGCCCGAGAATCCAGCTTGAACCCCAGGGCTACAGGGGATATATCGAAGCCAGGCCGGTAAGACCTATCAACAGGTAACCGGCAGACCACCACGCAAGAGGTAAACGGTTTCAGACACACAGGGACGGTTCCACGTGGCTGGCGGGCGCTATCCGCCGGACACGGGAGCCGTCCCTGAATTTCATGTGGATCGTGCCTGTGATTTAAACTTGAGAACTGTCCCTATACTTTATCTGTATTATACCCAAATACATCACACGGAGAGTCATCAAAACTAAAAAAATGGCGAGAAATAATACTTTTTACCTGTTATGCAAGCTTCAAATCTGATATTATTTGTGATAGAATGATAGAGTAACGGGGGGTCTATACTTTGGCTGATCGAATAAACAAAAAGAAAAAAAGAAAAGCGGGCGGCGCAAAGCAGGAGCTGTATATGGCTATACCCCTGTGCCTCATCGTTGCCGTCGTTCCGCTGATCATATTTGTAAAAAAAGTCATTGTCAGCGATCCTGGCAACCTGTACTGGGACGGCAGGAGTTCACGCTATGATATATTTACCTATTATAAAATGGTATTCCTTTTGATTTTCACTGCAATCGGGATGATTCTCTACCTGTCCATGCGCAGTAACGATCCATTTGAGAAATCCAAAAGGCCTTATTACATACCCGTTGGAGCGTACTGCCTTTTAACACTGTTGTCGGCCGGCTTTTCTGAATACAGGCATGTGGCCTTCCTGGGCTTCCTTGAAAGGTATGAAGGCGCAGTAGTTTTGCTGGCATACTCGGCGATCCTGTTCCTTTCTATGAATGTTTTCAGCAGCGAAAAAACCGTCAGGATCCTGTTCGGATGCCTGCTGGCTTCTTGTGCCGTAATTTCCGTCATCGGGGTTTTCCAGTATTTTGGGATCGACCTGTTTCAGAACAGGCTTTTCCAAAGCATGATAATACCTGCGTCGCTTAAAAACGGAACCGGAGAATTCAACCTGCGGATCGGCGAACGCACGGTCTATTCAACGCTGTACAACCCCAATTACGTGGGAAGCTATATGGCTATGGCGTTGCCGGTCATGTTGGTACTGATGGTCCGGGCTGAAAAAGTTATCCATAAAGCAACTCTTGCCATATTGCTTGTCCTTGCTGCCATCACCCTGGTGGGAAGTGATTCACGCGCAGGCCTTTTAGGCACAGTAGCGGCATTTATAGTTCTCATAGTTTTGTACAGGAAGAAGATCCTGCAGCGCAAATGGATAGCGCTGGCCGTGGTGGTGGCTGTTGTGGGCGGATTGGCGGTATTCAACTTTATGACTGACAATTCTGTAATCAGTCGTATAAGCCGCATGCTGACGCTGGAAATCAAGGATGACGCCGGCGAAGCCATGTCTGAATTACATAGAAAGCTGGATGGGCTGGTCGATGTCCTGATGGAAGGCGAAAAAACCGAGCTAGTCACTGAAAAAGGCACTTTGTGCATTTCGCTCGACAGCAACACTCTTGTAACCACTGACGAAAACGGCACTACACTGGAATCTGAATACAGGGACGGCACTTTATACATGAGGGACGACAGGTTCAGCAACATACGCCTTGAAATTACGCCAGAAGAAGGTTATGTTTTGGTCTATTATAATGATTATGCACTGATGGATATCTTGCTGACGGAAGCCGGGATGTGGAGCACCTCCAACAGGTGGATGATCTATCGCAACGGGCGTCAAATAGAATCCTTCGGTTTTGAGGGAATGGAGACCTTAGGTTCAAACAGGGGCTATATCTGGTCCAGGACGATCCCGCTGCTGAAGGATACGATCTTCATCGGGAAGGGGCCCGACACGTTTGCGCTGTATTTTCCGCAGTACGATTTTCTGGGTAAACTGAAATTCTACATGACAGGTTCACTTTTCGTCGACAAGGCCCATAGCATGTACCTTCAGACGGCGCTGACCACGGGTGTGCTGTCACTCGCAGCCATCCTGGTACTGTTTGTCATGTACGCGGTGTTAAGCTTAAAGGTCCTCTGGGATGAAGACTTTACGGAATTTTTGCCTGCAGCAGGTCTTGCCTGTTTCGCCGCATTCTGCGGATATGCCATTGCCGGTTTATTCAACGACAGCACCATAACTGTGGCGCCGGTGTTCTGGGTGCTGCTGGGACTGGGAACGGGGATAAATGTGATGCTGGAGAAGAAAAGGACCGGTGAGGTCGCCGGAAAATGATAACGATACTGATGGCTGTCTATAACGGCGGCAGATATCTCGCCGAGCAGATAGAATCCATTCTGGCACAGACGGAAAGAGGCTGGAAACTTATTATCCAGGACGACTGTTCATCCGATGATTCGGCAGACATAGCCAGACAGTTCGCTGCAAAATACCCGGACAAGATAACCTTTATCCGGCGGGAAACGCCTTCCGGATCAGCCATGAACAACTTCTTCAGCATGATAAGTCATGTGGATACTGATTACATGATGACATGTGACCAGGATGATTTTTGGCTTCCTGACAAAATCAGGATCACGCTCGGAAGAATGAAAGAACTTGAGGAGAAAGCCGGTAAGGATACACCCTTGCTGGTCCACACGGATCTTATAGTTGCTGGCAGCAGGCTTGAATGTTTAAGTGAATCACTGTTCAAATACCAAAGGCTTGATAAGACAAGGGATAAACTGAATAACCTGCTGGTCCAGAATATAGTTACGGGCTGCACTTTGATGGCAAACCGGGCATTAGTGGAAAAAGTACGCTGTATACCTCCGAACGCGATAATGCATGACTGGTGGTTGGCTTTAGTGGCTACAGCTTTCGGTCGCATCGGTTTTGTCGATGAACCGACGGTATTATACAGGCAGCACCCGGGAAATGAAGTAGGGGCAAAAGATGCCGGCAGCGTATTGTATTTGTTTAGGAGAGCAGCGGCCGTGCTGGGTTCGCCGCAAAAATTGAAGACAATCATGTCGGAAATATATGCTCAGGCTGAAAGCTTTCTGGATACATACAGAGGCGAATTATCGGAAGATAATCTGCGAATTATTGAAGCTTTTGTCTCATTGCCCCATGTCAGCAAGTTCAGGAGACTGGCCATAATACAACGTTATGGCTTCTGGAAATACGGGTTAGCCAGGAAGATCGGTCAAGTCATATTGTGCTGACTGTTCCGTTATTTGTCGAATGTTTGGTACAATTTCATCTTTGATAAGCGACGGAGCCGGAAACTGGCAAGGCGCCAAAATTGTCATAACATATAAAATATGCTATAATGGGCAGAAAAGCGACATCTGTGTTATGTCTTTTATCTGTTTTTTAGGGGGGAATGATTTGAGAGGGATCGTTCTGGCGGGAGGTAGCGGTACCAGGCTCTATCCAATAACACTTGTGACTTCGAAGCAGCTGCTTCCTGTTTATGATAAACCTATGATTTATTATCCCCTGTCGATTTTAATGCTTGCAGGCATAAGAGATATTCTGATCATATCAACACCGCAGGATCTGCCGAATTTCAGGAAACTGCTGAAAGACGGATCTGATTTCGGAATCAACCTGTCCTACAAGGAGCAGCCTTCGCCTGACGGCCTCGCGCAGGCTTTTATACTGGGCGAAGAGTTTATAGGTGGAGATTCATGCGCAATGATCCTTGGCGACAACATTTTCTACGGGAGCGGATTGGTAAAACTTTTGAGAAAAGCTGCGCAGCTGACATCAGGGGCCGTTATTTTCGGATACTATGTCGAAGATCCGGAACGCTTCGGGGTGGTAGAACTCGATGAAAATGGAAGGGCAGTTTCACTGGAGGAGAAACCCGCTAATCCGAAATCCAATTATGCTGTTACAGGGTTATACTTTTATGACAGCAAAGTGTGCGAATATGCCAAAAGACTTAAGCCGTCTGCCAGGGGAGAGCTTGAGATAACCGACCTGAACAGGATATATCTTGAGCAGGGTGCGCTTGAAGTAATAACCCTCGGCCGTGGTTTTGCATGGCTGGATACGGGAACAGTGGATTCGCTTACAGAAGCATCAGAGTTCGTAAGGGTCTTGGAAAAAAGGCAGGGCATCAAGATATCCGCACTCGAGGAGATTGCCTGGAGGAATGGATGGATAAGCAGGGAGAAGCTGCTCGAATCGGCTCAAAAATTCGGTAATTCGGCGTATGGGGCGCATTTGAGAGCAGTAGCCGAGGGCAGGATCTTATACCAGGACACATGATTCAGTGCCGGGATAAATGAAAGCATTTTGCTTTATTTTTTGCGGGGGAGGCAATATGAATGTCTTAAAAACAGATATCGAAGACGTTTTCATCATCGAGCCGAAAGTCTTCGGCGACCACCGGGGATGGTTCATGGAATCGTGGTCGAAGAAGAAAATGGAGGCTGTCGGCCTGTTTTATGATTTCGTACAGGATAACCATTCATATTCGGCACACAGAGGAACATTGAGAGGACTCCATTTTCAGAAGAGTGACGCTGCCCAGGCAAAACTTGTGCGCTGCACGAGAGGCGCGGTGCTTGATGTTGCCGTGGATCTCAGGAAGGGTTCTCCGACCTATCTGAAGTGGGTCGCCGTCGAGCTTTCAGCCGAGAACAAAAGGCAACTTATGATACCCCGTGGGTTTGCACACGGTTTCCTGGCTCTGACCGATAATGTTGAAATCCTGTACAAGGTGGATAATCCGTATGACCCTAAGGCGGACAGGAGCATCATATGGAATGACCCGGACATAGGGATCGACTGGGGCATCGAAAACCCGATCCTGTCGGAGAAGGACAGGAATGCACCCAGGCTTGCAGAGTCTGATGTCGATTTCGTTTACGAGGTGAAGAAATGAAAATTCTAGTGACGGGCGGAGCAGGTTTTATAGGAAGCAATTTCATCTATTACATGCTGAAAAATCATCCGGATTACAGGATCGTATGCTACGATGCACTGACATACGCAGGCAATCTTGAAACGCTTGCTGACGCTATGAGTGATCCACGTTTCAGATTCGTGAAGGGCGATATTGCCGACCGCGACGCTGTTGATGAGCTTTTCGGGCAGGAAATGCCGGACGTGGTTGTTAACTTTGCGGCTGAAAGCCATGTGGACAGATCCATTGAAAATCCGGGGCTGTTCCTGCGTACTAACGTCATCGGGACGGGAGTGCTTCTCGATGTCAGCAGGAAACACGGAGTGAAGCGCTACCACCAGGTTTCGACAGATGAAGTGTATGGGGATCTGCCACTGGACAGGCCTGACCTGTTTTTTACGGAAGAGACGCCGCTCCACACCTCGAGCCCGTATTCCGCGTCCAAAGCGGCGGCCGACCTGCTGGTACTGTCATATCACCGTACATATGGGCTGCCTGTTACGATTTCCAGGTGCTCGAACAATTACGGGCCATATCATTTTCCTGAAAAACTGATTCCATTGATGATAGTGAATGCACTGTACGACAAGCCTCTGCCGGTCTATGGAAAAGGGGAGAATGTACGTGACTGGCTTTATGTGGAGGACCACTGCGAGGCGATAGACCTGATCATCCACAGGGGCAGGGAAGGCGAAATATACAATATAGGCGGCCACAATGAGCGGAACAACCTGGATGTCGTCAGGGCAATCCTGCGTATACTGGGCAAGCCTGAAAGCCTGATATGCTTTGTGACCGACAGGCCGGGGCATGATTTACGCTATGCCATAGATCCTTCGAAGATACAGCGCGAGCTTGGCTGGTACCCGAAGACCGGATTCGAGGACGGCCTTGAGAAGACGGTCAAATGGTATCTTGACAACAAAGAATGGTGGGAGCATATTATCAATGGCGAATACAGGCAATATTACGACAGGATGTACGGCAGCCGCATGCCGGGCATAGCGTGATTACCATTATTCCTGAAAAAGAGGGAATTTTCGAAATGAGAGTGCTTGTTACAGGTGCGAAAGGGCAACTTGGATATGATGTTGTAAAGGAACTGCAGTTGCGAAAAATCGATTGCATAGGAACTGATATCGGCGAATTCGATATAACAGAAGCAGATTCGGTCACTGCTTTTATATCAGATTACAGGCCAGATGTAGTTATCCACTGTGCCGCCTACACGGTTGTAGACAAGGCGGAAGATGAGCCTGAAATCTGCAGGGCGGTCAATGCGCTGGGCACCAGGAACATTGCTGCGGCCTGCAGGGAGATCGAAGCAAAATTGATTTATATAAGCACGGATTACGTATTCCCGGGAACCGGAGACAGGGAGCATGGAACTGACGACCCGACCGGGCCCCTTGGCGTATACGGGCGGACAAAGCTTGAAGGCGAGCTTGCCGTAAGGGAGTTGCTGCAGAAATATTTCATTGTACGGATATCATGGGTGTTCGGAAAAAACGGGAGCAATTTCGTAAAAACGATGCTCAGGCTCGGGAAAGAACGCGATACGGTCAGAGTCGTATGCGACCAGTTCGGATCACCGACATATACGGCTGACTTGGCACCGTTGCTCTGCGATATGGCGGCGACGGAAAAGTATGGGATATACCATGCGACCAACGAGGGTTTTTGCTCATGGGCTGAGTTTGCGCAGGAGATTTTCAGGCAGGCAGGTTATGCGACCAGGGTCGATTTCATACCTTCTTCCGAGTATCCGGCAAAAGCGCTGAGGCCGCTTAATTCAAGGCTCAGCAAGCGGTCGCTGGATATTGCCGGTTTCAGGAGGCTGCCACCATGGCAGGATGCGGTTGCCAGGTACCTGGAAGAGATCGGAGAAAGGCAAAACATATGAGAGAGAAAAGGATCACGCTTGTACACGGGTGTGTTATTTTTATAATTCTATATATTATCTTGTCAGTCGGGCTGTATTTTATAGCCGGAGAAGAGTTCAGATGCAAACGGGTACAGGATAGCACTTCCTGTGAAACTGATGTACCTGCTGGCGAATTGACAAAAGGCCTGATATTGGAGCAAGTATTCGAAGCTCAAACAGACATCATTGACAGCATAAGCATAAAATTTGCAACTTATGCAAGACAGAACAGCGGTACTGTCTGTGTTCAAATATTTAGTGATGAAGAGTTGCTCATGGAGAAAATATTGGATGTTTCCGGATTCACTGACAACTCGTTTGTTACTATTCAGTGCGAAGAGCCAATAACGAATGTAAAAGGCGAAACGCTACGCATTATTGTTTTTTCAGAGACCGGCACTCCCGGTAATTCAGTGACCCTTTGGCTAAGTAAGCATCAGGCAAGACCTGATCAGAAACTGCTTCTGAATGGAGCGGCTGTTGACGGCACGCTCTGCTATGCCATTGAAGGACGCGATGTTTTGCTGCAGGGAAAGGATTACTTCGCCGCTGCAGCAGTATTGGGCATATTGATGTGCTTGTACTGCCTGAGGATCATTCATTGCGAAAAAACGGGAAAAAAGTGCATCGGGCTGTCGGTAATCCTGGCTTTCCGGAAGTATGGATTCTTGCTCAAACAGCTTGTTTCCAGAGATTTCAAAACCAAATACAAGCGCTCTGTTCTCGGCGTTTTGTGGAGTTTTTTAAATCCCTTGTTAACAATGACGGTACAGTATATAGTTTTTTCAACTATTTTCAAAACCGATATACCGAATTTTGCTGTTTACCTTTTAATTGGAATCGTATTTTTCAATTTCTTTTCAGAATCAACCAACATGGGGCTTATGGCTATCGTCGGGAATGCATCACTGATAACAAAGGTTTATATACCCAAATACATTTTCCCGGTATCACGGGTCCTGTCGTCATCGATCAATCTTCTGATTTCGATGGTACCGATGCTTATAGTTGTTATGATTACATCAACGAGAATTACAAAAGCAATACTGTTGTTACCTTTCAGTATTGCCTGTACAATCGTTTTTTGCATTGGAATGAGTTTCATACTGTCTTCGGCAATGGTTTATTTTAGGGATACACAGTTCCTCTGGAGTGTGGTAAGCATGCTGTGGATGTATGCAACTCCGATCTTTTATCCGGAAACGATCCTGCCACAGCGCCTTATGCCGCTGTTTAAGATGAATCCGCTGTACCATTTTATACGTTTCAGCAGGGAGATCATAATCGCAGGTGCGTCGCCTGAGCCAAAGGCGTACCTGTTTTGCATAATTGCTTCGGTAGTTCCGTTTCTGGCGGGCGTTTTTGTCTTTAAGAAAACACAGGACAAATTTGTTTTAAAGATATAGGCAGGGTAGTTCTATGATTAAAGTAAGCAATGTTTCAATGAAATATATAATAACTCATGACAGCATCCAGAGCCTGAAAGAATTTACCGTAGCTTTCCTGAAAAGGAAACTGGTATATGAGGAGTTCTGGGCTCTGAAGGGCATCAGCTTCGAGGTCGAAAAGGGCGAAGTCATGGGGATCATCGGCCGTAACGGGGCTGGAAAGAGTACGCTTCTGAAGATTATCTCAGGAATTTTGAAGCCAACCGAAGGGAGCGTACAGCTAAAAGGAAATATCGTGCCGATGCTTGAACTGGGTTCAGGATTTGATTATGATCTTACCGGCAGAGAGAATATTTTCCTGAACGGGTCTATATTAGGATATTCCGAGCGGTTCCTGAAGGGAAAGTTCGACGAAATCGTCGAGTTTGCCGAACTTGACAAATTCATCGATGTACCGATACGAAATTACTCGTCAGGTATGCTGATGCGTCTAGCATTTTCGATAGCTACAGTAGTTGAACCGGACATATTGATCGTCGATGAGATACTTGCTGTCGGCGATGAAGCTTTCCAGTCAAAGAGCAAAGCACGGATGCTGGAACTTATGGGAGGCGGCACGACAGTGTTGTTTGTATCGCATAATCTCGATCAGATCAGAGAGATATGCAATCGCGTGATTTGGCTTGACGAGGGAAAAATCAAAATGACTGGAGAGACGCAACAGGTATGTGATGCTTACAGATTGCAATCATGACAGGAGGATAACAGGTTATGGATTATAGTCAGTTTTATAATGAGGAATATTATAAAACTTCCTGTGGCGAAATTTCATATCTTGAAACAGATAAGTGGTTGCCATTCTATGAGAAAGTAGCGGATAAGATCATAGAAACTTTGAATCCGAAAACGGTTCTTGATGTTGGATGTGCACTCGGATACCTGGTGGCCGCCCTGCGCGACAGAGGGGTGGAAGCATATGGAATCGATGTTTCTGATTTTGCAATCAGCAGAGTCAGGGAAGACATAAAACCATACTGCAGAGTTTGCTCTGCCCTGGATGATTTACCTGCTGATTTTCCCCGTAAATATGATTTGGTTGTTACCATAGAAGTAGCTGAACATCTGTATGAGGAAGATGGAAAAAAATTTATAGAGAATATTTGCAAATATTCTGATCAGATAATATTCTCATCTACACCTGATGATCTTACTGAAAAAACGCACTTTAATGTCCAGCAGGCGGAGTACTGGGCTAAAAGATTCGCTGAAAACGGATTTATAAGGACAATAATGTACGATGCATCATATATATCGAAACATGCTGTAAAATTCGAAAGATTTGCAGAGTGCATACCGAATATAGTAGAAAATTATGAAAGAAGCCTGAGGATAGCTGAAAGCAAAATCAGATTTGAACGAAAAACATTTTCCAAAATATATTTCGACACCGGGCACGGATTTAATGAAAATCAGATGGTTAGGTTCGAAGATACTATACGTAAAGGACAGTTTAATATTTTCAGTAAAAAATTTGATTTACCTGAAGGAGTAAAGGCTGCTTGCTTCAACTTTGCTGAAGGTGCTGTTTGTGTAGCAAAAAATATAGAGGTTATTACTGACGGGTGTATGCTGAAATGGGATGCAGTTGATGCTTTACTTGTAGATGAATTTGTTATCTATACCAATACAGATCCAAAACTGATAATCGATTTGGAAGGCAGGTCTGCAAGCTGGATAAAAATCAGGGCTGATGTGTATGTTTTCAGCAGCGTTGAAATAATTGCGCTGCTTGATAGATTGAAAGAGCTACCTGAACTGCGCCGGAGAATATCACAACAGAAATATGAGATCGATAATCTGCAAAAACTACTGATTCAGCGCGAGGATGAGAAGCAGCAACTACAGCTTTTATTAGCGGAGAAGGAAAATCTGCATAAAGAAAGAATAGATAGCCTAGATAAACAATGCGCTGATTTGAAAAACAAAATAGAGCTTTTGGGTGCCGCTCTTTGGGGCGAGCAACAGAAGGTAAAATCATTATCAGAGGCAAAAGCTACATTGGATCTGATTTATAGTTCAAGAGGTTACAAACTGCTCATGAAATATTATAGGATCAGGACTTTTTTGTTGCCAAGAGGGAGCAAACGGTTTATTGTGGCAAAGATTATCTTCAATCTTCCGCGATATATCAGGATGGGTTATGTTAAAAAGATGTTTCAACATATTACCAAAAATGGGCTAAAAGGGTTAAAAACAAAGATAAAAAAAGTCGTTGTTCCTGATCAATTTGCGAATACTTGTGTACAACATGTTTCTATAAAAGATTTTCTGGCAACGAAAATGGTCCTTCAGGCAGAAGCGGTTAAAAATGCTCCCAGGCACAATGAAAATGTAGATATTATTATTTGCGTCCATAATGCATATGAAGATACAAAAAGGTGTATAGAGTCAGTGTTTGAACATACATCAGAACCATTTAACATCATAATTGTTGATGATGGAAGCGATGCGCAGACACGGGATTATCTCAGGTCACTGGCACAATATACATCAAATGTCAGGCTAATTCGCAATGAAAAGGCTAACGGATATACTATAGCTGCAAATATAGGCCTTAGAGCGTCTGAAGCAGAGTATTGCGTTCTGTTGAACAGCGATACCATTGTAACAGACGGTTGGATTGACAAAATGATCAACTGCATGAAAAGCGATAAAGATATAGGTGTTGTTGGACCGCTGTCAAACACCGCATCCTGGCAGTCCGTTCCCAAATTGTTCGGCGCGGATGGTGACTGGAGCCAGAATTTGATACCTGAAGGCTACAGTGTTGAAGATGTTGGAAGGATGATAGAAAAATATTTACCCCTAATATATGTGCAAGTTCCCTTGCTCAATGGCTTTTGCATGATGATCCACAGAAAGGTGATAAACAGTATTGGTTACTTTGATGAAGATAATTTCGGAAGAGGCTACGGAGAAGAGGACGATTACAACCTGCGTGCCTATAAAGCAGGTTTTAAGCTTGCAATTGCAACTGACACGTACATTTATCATGCGCAGTCAAAAAGTTACAGTAATGAGAAAAGGCTTGAGCTGAGCCGGATTTCCGGTGAAAGACTGCGAAAAAAGCATGGAGACGAGTTGCTTGATGAATGCATTAAGTTAGTAAGATACAACCGTATACTTGAAGGGATAAGAAAAAGAACCGCTGTAATGTATGAACGGGAAACGCTTATTCGAAATGCCAGAAAGAATTATGAGGGTAAGCGAATATTGTTTATATTGCCTGTTGCAGATGCAGGCGGAGGAGCTAATGTAATCATACAGGAAGCCAGTGTGATGATGGATATGGGTGTTGACGTATGGCTATATAATCTTGCCGAATTCAAACCGATTTTTGAATCCAGTTATCCAAACCTGAAAATTCCAGTCATTTATGGGAAGAGCCTAGATGCATTTATAGATGAAGCCGGCAAATTTGACGCGGTATGTGCAACTCTATATACATCAGTGAAGTATTTCAATATTGTCAAAAACCGTCATAAAACCAGATTAGCATACTACGTACAGGATTTTGAGCCCTATTTCTTCTCCAAAGGTTCAAAAGAATATAACGAGGCATATGCATCCTATACAGCAGTAGAAGATATGAAACTTATTACAAAGACGAATTGGAACAGGAGCAAAGTCAAGGAAGAAACTGGCAGAGATTGTGCGGTTATTGGACCAAGCGTCAATATTGATTTGTTTTGCCCAAGGAGGCAATTTGGAAGGACAGACAAAATAGTCATAACAGCCATGGTGAGGCCGGAGAGCCCGCGAAGAGAGCCTCTGCTTACTATGGAAGTGTTATATGAAGTTGCAAAGCAAAATGCAGACAAGGTTGAAATTCTGGTTTTCGGTTCTGATCCAGAGAAGTCTCCTGTCGACAGGACTTTTTGGAATGGCATATCTATGGATTTTGAATATAAAAACCTTGGAAAGCTTACCACTGCCCAAATGGCTTCATTATTGTCATATGCCGACATATTCGCTGATTTTTCCTCGTATCAGGCAATGGGACTAACAGCTCTTGAAGCTATGGCATGCGCATGTGCTGTAATCGTGCCACGCAATGGAGGGACAGGAGAATATGCAAAGCATAATGTGAATGCTCTTATTGTTAACACATCTGATAAGCAGGAATGCATAGATGCTCTCAATTTGCTGATCAGAGATGGAACGTTAAGAAACAGGCTTTCAGAGAAGGCGCTCGAAGACGCGTGCCAATTTTATCCTGAAAAGAGTGCTTACAATTTTTTGCAGTGTGTTTTTGGTGATGAACAGGAGGAAAAATAATGGTTCGTGTACATGCAATAGGAGAGTCCAGTAATGGGCAACTTCATGATGTTGCATATATCAGGCTTTACGATCCACTGAAAGTCCTGCAGGACAAAGGGCGGATTGTATTGACAACAGGAAATGACTATACGAGTTTAAAAGACAGCAATGTGATTTTTATCGAAAGGACCTGGAATGACCAAATAACTAATAAGCATATATATGAATTTATAAACCATATAAAAAATTCCGGCAAAAAATTAATCTATGAGATAGACGACAATTTACTGGACAATGTGCATATTAGATCAGCGCAAAAAAATTCAATTCGTCTTATGGCAAGAAATGCGGATCTGATTATTGTAAGTACAGAAGAATTAAAAAAGAGGATGTTGGTTTTTAATCAAAACATTAAGGTCATACCGAACTTTTTATCAATTGATTATATAAGTTCCAGGAGAAACAAGTTCAGCAATGATAAGAATAAAGTTGTTATCGGATATGCCGGTACCTTTAGTCACCAGCGCGATTTTCAGATGATTAAGCTGCCATTGATGCAGATACTGAAGAAATATGAAAACGAAGTATTTCTTGAAATCATAGGTGTACTTTCCGATAAGGAAACATTGCGTACGCTGCCTAATACCAAAGTTATTGAACTTGGAGAAAAGAGCAGATACGACAGGTATTGGAACTGGATGTGCAATAATATTTATTGGGATATTGGTATCGCTCCTCTTAAGGAAGATAAATTTACAAGATGCAAATCTGATATTAAATATCTTGATTATGCGGCTCTAGGAATAGCTGGTGTTTACAGCGTCCATCCGGCATATTCGAAAACCATAATTCCGGATGTTAATGGTATTTTGGTTGAAAATACGTGTGATGCATGGTTTAATGGTTTAGAAAAACTGATTACAAATGCTGAATTAAGGTATACCATAGCACAAAATGCGCATGATGACCTGTATGCAAACAGGATACTGCAGGATAATGCTGACAAATGGTGGGATGCTATAAAGAGCGTTTTGGCAGGAAATTAGGCTGTGAAAGTGGGTAAAGTTTGAAAATGCAAACTTTTTCGTATGTTAAAAAGTTAAAGCAATATATTGCCGACTATGGCTTTGTTGGAGCATTACGGAAATCATGTTACGTAATTGTAAGTTGCATTAAAATGAGGCAATATGTATTATCGTCCTTTCCTGACAGAGAAACTCTTGATGCACAGCGCATGGCATTTTTTACAAAAATGCCGATGGTCAGCATAATAACGCCCCTGTATAACACCCCGCTAAGTTATCTTAAGGAAATGATCGACTCTGTATGTACGCAGACATATGAAAACTGGCAGCTATGTTTGGCTGATGGAAGTGATACGTTAAATCATATTGAAGAAGTTGTCAGAAGATATTCTATTAAGTATCCCGGGAAAATAAAGTATATTAAGCTAAAGAAAAATAAAGGGATTTCTGAGAATACGAATGAATGCATTAGAATGGCAGATGGTGAGTACCTTGCCTTTCTTGATCATGACGATATATTGGCTCCAAATGCTCTCTTTGAAGTGATCAAAGTAATCAATGAAAGTGATGCTGATGTTATATATACTGATGAAGCAGTTTTCAGCGGGAAAATTACCAGAATAAATACGGTGCATCTCAAACCGAATTTTGCAATAGATAATTTACGGGCGAATAATTACATATGTCATCTTTTAGTGTTTAGAAAGAGCCTTCTGGACAAGGTGGGCATGTTCAGGAAAGAATGTGACGGCAGCCAGGATCACGATATGATTTTACGGCTATCTGAAGTCACCGGAAAGATCGTTCATATTCCTAAAGTGTTATATTTTTGGCGTGCACATGGGGAATCGGTTGCCGGAGATATAGATTCTAAGCTGTACGCTGCAGATGCTGGAATAAGGGCTGTGTCAGAACATCTTGAGCGGTTGGGTATAAAAGCGGAAGTTGAAAGTTCTGAATGGTTTCCATTTATTTACCGCATAAAATACGAGCTTTCAGAAGAACCGTTAGTTTCTGTTATTATCGTCAATGAAGGCAATTATGATGAATTGAAGGAGTGTATTGATTCTATTTTTGAGAAGTCGACTTACTCGAAGTATGAGATTGTCATTATCAACTTAGGGCCGCCAAATGAAAAAATCAATGCATATTTTGATGAACTGAAAAGGAATATCAATGTACGAATAGCCTGCTGGCAGCAAGAATTCAACTATTCAGCCATATATAATTATGGGGTTAGTTACTCTCAAGGAAAACACATACTATTTTTACACCCAGATACTAAAGTTATATCTCCAGATTGGATACAAGAAATGCTTATGTATTCTCAGAGGGCAGATGTAGGAGCTGTAGGAGCTAAGTTAATCTATTCTGATGGTACTATTCAACATGCCGGAATTGATATAGTGTCGGGGAGGAGTCCGCAGATAAAATATATAGGAAGAGGTTTGCCGATTCATGATGGCGGTTATATGGGCACTTTATTTTATTCCCGAAAATCATGCGCTGTAACAATAGCTTGCATGATGGTCAAGAGAAAGTTATACGACGAGGTTGGGGGATTAGATGAAAAGTTTGCTTCTGACTATGGGAGCTTGGATTTCTGCTTGAAATTGTATGAATATGGATACTCGAATATATTTACTCCCTATTCGAAACTTTATCATTATGATGAGAGTTTATGTAAATATTGTTCAGATATAGATGAGACCAGAGATATTGCTTTGTTTAATGCTCGGTGGTCTAATTTTTTGCATTAGAACAATGGTAAAATAAGGAAACATAAACCAAGTTTCAGAGGTGGCAAAAGTTGAGGATAATATTATTCAAGGTCAAAAAAAATAAGAAACATATATTGGTAGTTTCCTTGTTGCTAATAGTTTATCTTGCAACTATTGCTTTTATTTTACATAATGACATATTAAATAGATCAGGTGATGTAGTACTACTAGAAAACGGAACAGGTGATGTTCCTGTTGGAGAAATTGTAGAAAACGATGAAGTTGTCCAAACATTCGTTGCAAATGAGGATATAAAAGCGATTTCATTAAATTTGGCAACTTATGCACGAGTAAACACAGGTGTTTTAAAAGTTAAAGTGATAAATGAAAATACAGGCGAGCAATTCCTTGATGCCGTAACCAATCTGGAAGAACTGGAGGATAACACATTTCGGACATATTACCTCAATAAGGTATTAGAGAAGACAAATGATACATTAAAAATTATTTTAACGACTGAAGGCACATATCAGGGTAATGCGCCTACAGTATGGTCTACTGGTGAAGATAGTTATCCTGAAGGCGAGTTGACAGTAAATGGAGCAGTCAAGACAGGTGATTTAGCATTTAAACTAATTGGAAATAGTAATGATTCGGAGTTTATTACGTACTTTTATATTGTTTTAGCAGTTTTTATACTGGCTTTATTGCTTTCTGCATACTATATAATTTTTATACGAAGAAGCAAGATAGAAAAAGTTTATATAACTACTGCTATGTTAATTGGTACTTTATACATGATTTTACTTCAGCCAGGAACTATTCCAGATGAAAGCAGACATATAGATACTGCTTACACATACTCCAATGTTATAATGTTAAAAGGGTTTAAAACAGATAATGGCGGCATACTCAAGCGAAAGGATGATGTAACTAACTGGTATCTTGTTACAAAACCTTCAATGGATACATTCAAAGAGTTATTTGCACATATGAAGTTGATTGCAGAAAATACTGAATTAGTAGAAGTAAGCAATAATTTTATTAAAACCGCACCATATCTCTATTTGCCTTCAAGTCTAGGTATTACTTTAGCTAGAATACTACGTTTGGGAACAGTTCCGTTATTTTATTTAGGAAGATTATTCAATTTTATGTTTTTCATTTTTATGACGTATATAGCCATAAAAAAGATTCCTTTCGGGAAAATAATTCTGTTTGTAGTTTCTTTATACCCAATAACAATGCAGCAAGCAGTATCTTTTTCATATGATGCCGTAATTAACGGCTTGGCATTTTGTTTTATCGGTTATTGCCTAAATGTTGCATATTGCGAAAAAATGCCGACTAAAAAGGACTTAGTTATGTTATGTTTGGTAGGAGTCTTTCTGGCTCCGGCAAAATATATATATGTGGGAATATGCTTATTGTTGCTGCTTATACCCAAGGAGAAATTTCAATCAAGAAAAAATAAAGCAATTTATCTAGCAGTTTTTGCAATAAGTGCTGTAGCTTTGTTTTTAGCATCAAATTTGCTTAATATTATAAACAGATTGGCTGTACAGGTATCAGGTATTGAAGACATACCACCATATTCATTTGATTACATTTTAAAGAATCCGTTGGGCACATTAAAACTGATAGTAAATACTATTTGTGTGAAAGGAGATTTTTATATTGCAGGTGCCATAGGTTTGTTAGGATGGTTTAATATAACTTTACCTTGGGTTATTATACTCGGATACATTATATTATTTATTTTTTCTTGTTGGCGTATGAAGGATGAACGACAATATATTAGTACGAGCAGTAAATTATTAATTACTTTTGTTATAATTAGTGTTTTTATCCTTGCTCTTTTATCAATGATGCTAATATGGACACCTAATACATATCCTTATATTGAAGGTGTCCAAGGTAGGTATTTTATACCGATAATACCTTTAGTAGGGCTTTTGTGCAGAAATTCAAGCATTGTGCTTAATAAAAATATTGATCGTTTAATTATGTTTTCGTGCATTATTTTACAAACTTATTCAATGCTGAATATATTCACTATCATTAGCCACTTAATTATTTAATGCAACTTGATAATTAGGAAGTGTACGGTGGGGGTTTAATGAGAATCGGCATACTGACATTTCACAAGGTTAATAACTACGGAGCTGTATTGCAAAACTTTGCTTTACAGAAAGTACTTTCAAACTTTAGATGCGAGGTTGAAACTATCGATTATCGGAATAATTTCATTTACCGCCCATATGGATTGAAAGTGTTGAAAAAGAAAGGCCTTGGCGGGTATGTATTAGGAGTGGGCGGCTATATAACTTATTCTTTTCGAGGAAGGAGTACGAACAAGTTCAGAAGCCACATAAAATTCAGCGAACCTGTAACAAGAAGCAATATAGGCCATTTAGCTGATAGATATGATGTGTTCATAATAGGCAGTGACCAGGTCTGGAATTATAAATTGACTGATTTTGATAAGACATACTTGTTGGACTTTGTGGATGATAAAAGGAAAAAAGCCAGTTATGCAGCCAGTTTTGGCGTGAAAGAGATAGAAGAGAAATATCAGCAGGATTACAGCAAACTTTTGGGTGATTTTCAGTATCTATCCGTGCGCGAACAGACAGGTGCAAATATTATTAAAAACTTAACAGGTAGAGATGCCAAAGTAGTGTTGGATCCTTGCCTGTTGCTTGATGACAATGAATGGCTAAATGTTGAGGTAACGCCTAATGTTCGTTATAAATATATATATGCAAAGAGATTTCGCTTAGTTGATATAATAGAAATACAGTTTACAATAAATATATTGAAAAAAGTCGGATTTTCTTAATTGGGGGACAAAATGAACAATAAATATAAGAGAGCCATTTCCAACAACTTACGTTCTATTGCTTTTTCTGGTGTGTTTATTTCATTTGTAGTTTTTATTATATTTATTCTACCCATTTATGAAGCAGAAAGCATTGAAAAAGTTGATTATTATTACAAGATTCCAATCGGAGAGATAACTGATGGAATAGTTGTTGAGCAAAGTTTTATATGTCATGAAAACGGACTTGATGAAATAGATATATTGTTTGCAACTTATGCCCGGAAAAATTCCAGTGGAATTATCAAAGTATCGATTCTGGATGATAAATATAACTTATTGTCCGAGTATGAGATACCCACAGAAAGCTTTCTTGATAATGCTTTTGTTAATTTTGAAATACCACGGCAAAATGAATCGAAAGATAAAAAATATATGATACGGATAGAAAACAGAGGCAGCACACCAGGAAATGCTATTACTTTATGGGCTAACTCTTATGATTATGAAAACATGGAACTTGAAATTAATGGTGAAAGCAAAGAAATAGATTTAGTTATTACAATGCGATACTTAACTCAAAAACCCAAAATTGCGCTTGCATATTTTTTTCTAATAGTAGGAGTAACTATATTAACACTTATGACACTTATTCCATCCAATAAACATTGATTGAGTAATTGGAGGATAGCTGATATGAAGAAATTTGACATATCGAAAGTTATCAATTTTGCCATAATGTTACTATGCAGTATTCTGTTTGCAGTCATTGTTGAGTTTCTTGTTTTTAACAATAAAATGATATTTAACGGTAGCACAGTAAAAGACAATACCTATCTTAATTTTACTGTTCTGGAAAACGAAGATTCAACAGTGCATTTAGTCAGTAACAACATCCAAGGATATGTGGATAAAATTTGTGTTACTTTTGGTGAAACAATGCCAGACGCATATGATATTATCATCAACACTGAAGGTTTTTATGGTAATTCGAGCAAAAAAGTTATTAATGCCAAACCCTTTTCGCGAGAGAAAACAGACCTGGTAAATGTTAAATCTTACGTAAACAGCATAGAATTACGATTTTCAAATAGTATTGAAATAGGGGCGATAACAGTTAAAAACAGAATTGTATTTAATATATATCGCTTTATATTCTTCTTCTTTTCTTCGTTTTTAATACTATTATTATTTTTTTACAGGAAGGTAATAGCAGGTAAATTAGAGTATGGTTTTCTGATGGTTATTCTAATAGTTGGGATTCTGTTTTGCATTATCATGCCGGCCAACACAAGCAATTCATGGGATGAGCATATTCATTTTTCAAAATCATACAGTTTATCTTTCTTAGACTCTAATGTTAAATGGACAGAAGCTGCAAGCCTTTTTGCTCGTGGAAAAGCGAATTTCCTTGAAAACACTTATGAAGAAAGAAGAAAAGCTGATAAAACTATTGATGGACTAAATGGTTTGGTCGATTATGCTGAGCAATACCAAAGTCCGTTAATGTTTGCTAAAGTCGGTTATATATCTCAAGCATTTTTCCTGTGGATAGGTCGTATTCTAAAACTTCCTTTCCATCTGGTGTTCATATTGGGAAGGCTAGGTAATTTACTTATATACGCAGTATGCTGTTTTTATGCAATAAGGTATGCAAAGAAAGGAAAAGCAATAATACTGGTCATTGCCTTATTGCCCACTTCGGTATTTCTTGCAACCACATATAGCTATGATCCAACTTCGATAGGTTTTTCTCTTTTAGGTTGCTCAGTCATAGTATCAGAGTTACTTGACCCTGGTCAAAAGCTATCTCTTAAAAAAGCTGCTGTTTTTACATTCTCTATCATATTGGCATCGTTACCTAAAATTGTTTACTGTCCATTGATTTTATTGGCATTTTTATTGCCCCGGACTAAGTTTAGACATAGGAAACAGGAAAAAATGTTTAAATTGGGGATATTTATTATTTTTATTTTAATCTTGATCGCATTTATACTTCCATCGCTATTTGGCAAGCCGCTTTCAGGAGATCCGCGAGGCGGCGATACAAGTGTTGTCAGACAGGTACGGTTGATTGTGGCAAATCCTATATCATATGCACGGATATTAATATCAAACATTTTATCAAGATTATCTGACCTTCTGTTTGGAAAGAGTATTATTTCACTATACGGTATTCGTGGATCTCTGAATAATAATTTGTATTACTTGATTCTTGCATTATTGCTGTTTGCAGTATTCACCGATACGAAGTCTGAGGCTACCAATAAAAGTATATTATTGACCCAGAAAATATTTATACTTTTTATAATAATAACTATAACAGCTTTAATATGGACATCACTCTATGTAAGATTTACGCCAGTTGGTTCAGCAGCAATAAATGGAGTTCAATCCAGATACTTCATTCCTGTTTTATATTTGATTGCATTACTTTTTAATACATCCAAAATTAGAAATGAAATCAGCAATAAGGTTTATTATTTGACTATTTTATGTGTACCTGCTGCCGTTTTACTGGTTTCGATTTATCAAATAATGCTTAAACCGCTATGCTTCTAAATGATGCTAGCACATTTTTGGAGGACAAATATGACAATCGGCATACTGACATTTCACAAGGTTAATAACTACGGAGCTGTATTGCAAAACTATGCTTTGCAGAAAGTACTTTCAAACTTTAGATGCGAGGTTGAAACTATCGATTATCGGAATAATTTCATTTACCGCCCATATGGATTGAAAGTGTTGAAAAAGAAAGGCCTTGGAGGGTATGTATTAGGAGTGGGCGGCTATGTAACTTATTCTTTCCGCGGAAGGAGTACGAATAAGTTCAGAAACCATATAAAATTCAGCGAACCAGTAACAAGAAGCAATATAGGCCATTTAGCTGATAGATATGATGTGTTCATAATAGGCAGTGACCAGGTCTGGAATTATAAACTGACTGATTTTGATAAGACATACTTGTTGGACTTTGTGAATGATAAAAGAAAAAAAGCCAGTTACGCAGCCAGCTTTGGTGTAAAAGAGATAGAAGATAGTTATCAGCAGGATTATAGCAAACTTTTGGGTGATTTTCAGTATCTATCCGTGCGCGAACAGACAGGTGCAAACATTATTAAAAACCTAACGGGCAGAGACGCCAAAGTAGTGTTGGATCCTTGCCTGTTGCTTGATGACAATGAATGGCTAAATGTTGAGGTAACGCCTAATGTTCGTTATAAATATATACTTGTTTATCAGCTGGGCTTTTGTGCAAGTACACTGCAATTCGTCCAGGAGTTGGCGAAGAAAACCAGATATAAAGTCATATGCCTTCCGTTCCCGATGGGGAAATGGATCAGGTGCAGGTGTGGACTTACAGAAGGGCCGGCTGAATTACTTGGGTTGATAAGAAATGCAGAGTATGTTGTTACATCATCTTTCCATGGAACGCTTTTTTCAATACTGTTCAATAAGAAATTTTTCGTAGAAATCCCAAAAGGAATTGCCGGTGTCAGTTCCCGCATTGAAGATATGCTGAATGAGTTTGGCCTGGAAAGCCGTTTCCTTGTAAATGGTAGAAATAATCATATGTTCGAAGATATCGATTACATGGATATAAATCGAAAACTTGCAGCCAAAAGAAAGGAATCAATTGAGTATTTGAAATTGATTATTTATAGTAATAATGGTGATAAGTCATGAATGCATATGATCAGAAAACTAAGTGCTGCGGATGTACGGCTTGTTTGAATGCCTGTCCGCAGAAAGTAATAATAATGCAGGCTGATCCTGAGGGATTCCTTTATCCTCAGACTGATGAAGAGGCTTGTATAGATTGTGGTATTTGCAAAAAGGTATGCCCTTTTCAGAATAGCTTGCCAAAGAAAAATGAGCCCATTGTATTTGCTGCCAAACATAAGGATCCTGAAATACTTGAGGCTAGCTCATCGGGGGGAGTTTTTACTGCTATTTCAGACTTTATACTTAAAAGTTGCGGAGTAGTATATGGAGTTGCATTTGATGAAAGTTTCAATGTGTGCCATCAAAGAGCCCAGACATTGGATCAGCGCGATAAATTCAGGGGATCGAAATATGTTCAGAGTAATTTGGACGATACATTCGATAAAATAGCAAGGGATTTGCAGAACGGACTGATAGTACTATTTACGGGGACACCATGTCAGTGTGCGGGTCTGCGAAATTATTTGGCGTTTTTAAACTGCAATTGTGAAAACTTGTACTTATGTGACTTTATTTGCCATGGTGTATCAAGCCCGATAATATGGAGGAAATATGTTGAGTTCTTGGAACATAAATATCAACAGAGGCTGGAGTATTTTACTTTTCGAAGCAAAGAAAAAGGGTGGTCAAATTTCTGTATATATGCAAGATTTGCAAAAGAAAACAATGACAGAAACTACATTACCAAATATTCTTACCTCAATTTATATAGCAGCCTTTGTATTACTCGTCCTTCCTGTTTTAACTGTATTTTCTCTAGCTATAGCAGAATTGCTGACATAACCTTGGGTGACTTTTGGAATATTGGCAATAGCAAACCCCATATGGATGATGACAAGGGCACATCTTCAGTGATTATAAGTTCACAGAAAGGCTTGTATTTATTTGATGCCATAAAAAATGATCTGATTTGGGAGCAAAGCAATCCTGCGGATTGCTGGCAGCCTCATCTTGAATACCCACCTGTAGAGCCTAAGGGAAGGGATAAATTCTGGGATGAATATAACAGATACGGATTTGATTATGTAATGCAAAAGTATGGGAAAGGTACTGCATCAAGCAGGATAATAAGAACTCTGACGCCTCTGCTGAAGAAAGCAGGATTGTACAGGTTTGCAGGAAAGGTATACGGCACAATATTCGGGAGGAATGCAAAAGCAAAAGGGTAAAATGAATACAACGGAGATTACTCACAAAGTAAATAAATCTGCATTTATATGGAATACAATTGGAAGTATCAGCAATGCTTTACCTTCACTGGTATACCTGATGATAGTGACCAGAACAGTCGGTGCCAGCGATGCCGGCGTTTTTGCGATAGCTTTCGCGAATGCTCAATTGATGCTGACTATAGGCCGGTATGGAATGAGAGCTTTTCAATCTACGGATATCAAAGGCCGGTATTCGTTTGGCGTGTACCTTTCATCAAGAATTGTTACATCTGCTTCAATGCTAACAGCATGTATAGTATATATTTTAGCCAATGGTTTTTCATTGTATAAATCTCAAATTATATTTTGGGTTTGCATGCTCAAAATGATTGATGCACTGGAGGATATCTTCCATGGAGTGCTGCAGGTTAATGACAAACTAGATACTGCAGGCAAATTGCAAACTATACGTAATGTTTTTTCAATGATGGTTTTCCTGGCGGTGCTGTCATACACTGGTAATTTGCTGTTTGCATGCGTATTTACGTCGATTACATCATTTGCTTTATGTTTAGCAATAAATATATACTTTGTAAGAAAGATTGAAAAAATAGAAATATGCTTTTCAATACGCCCAGTGAAACAACTCCTTACCGAATGTTTTCCGCTATTTGCTGCATCGTTTTTATCACTCTATATATATAATGCGCCCAAGTACGCAATTGATCGATACTTGTCAGAGGAGGTCCAGACTTATTACGGGGTTATTTTTATGCCTGCATTTGTGATAAATCTGTTAAGTGAATTTGTTTTTAAACCTTTGTTAACTTATATGGCAGATCTTTGGACAAGCATGAGAACGAATGAATTGCTGCATACTATTATGAAATTGCTTGCAGGCATTGCCGTAATAACGGTGGCAATTGTTTCGATCGGATTTTTGCTTGGAATTCCTGTTTTGTCATTTGTTTATGGTATTGATTTGGCAGATTATAAATCAGAGTTAATGTTATTGCTATTGGGCGGAGGATTTGGAGCGGCTGTCTGGTTGCTTAATAATGTGATGACAACTATAAGAAAGCAAAAAGGGCTATTGATGGGTTATGCTGTTGCGTCTGTTTTCACAAGTGTGGCTTCGACGTTCCTGGTTCAAAGACTTGCCGTTACAGGCGCTGCAGTTTCATATCTTTGCACTATTTCATTATTGTTTATGATTTTGACAATTATGCTGCTTTATTATATAAATAAAGTAAGATTGGGGGAACCAAAGTGAGGGTACTGATTATCATTCCTGCCTATAATGAAGCTGAGAACATATGCAGTGTTGTTGAGAGTATCAAATCGACTGAACCTGGCATGGATTATTTAGTTATAAATGATTGTTCAAAAGACGACACAGAACAGGTTTGCAAGGCGCACGGGTATCAATATATTTCACTGCCAGCCAATTTGGGTATCGGGGGTGCGGTACAGGCAGGGTATCTATATGCGCTGCAACATGGTTATGATATAGCTATTCAGATAGACGGCGACGGACAGCATGATCCAGCTTATATCAGAGATCTGATCCAGCCGATTATCAACGGTGAAGCCGATATTGCAATAGGTTCAAGGTTTATTACTAAGGAAGGCTTCCAGTCTTCCGGATCAAGAAGATTAGGTATTTATATTTTAAGTACTGTTATCCGCATATGCTGCGGGGTACGAGTTCTGGATGTTACAAGTGGTTTCAGGGCCGTTAACCGGAAGTTTATTAAGTTTTATGCAAAAGATTATGCGCAGGATTATCCTGAGCCTGAAGCTATCATTGCAGCGGCAATGAATGGCGGTCGTATAAAGGAGATCCCTGTTATTATGAGAGAACGGAAGAGTGGGAAATCTTCCATAAATATATGGAGATCACTTTACTATATGCTGAAAGTGACTTTAGCTATTTCACTATACAGAATCACAAATCAGAAAGAGATTGGTGCATAAATGGAACTTTTTCTAAGGATATCTTTACTAGCCGGAATAGTACTATATTTCATACTGATAGTGTATTTTCTTAAAAAAAAGGCTCTAAGCCTGAAATATACGCTTCTCTGGTTTGCTTCCGGCTTCATGATGCTTTTGCTTGTAATATTTCCAAACATTTTATACAAGGTTGCGGATTTTCTCGGTTTTGTATCGCCAGTCAATGCATTGTTTGCTGTGGTGATCTTCTTCATGCTATGCATTCTGATGTCGATTACATCGATAGTCTCCAAGCTGAACTCTAAAAACAAGAGTGTGGCCCAACAGCTTGCGTTGCTTGAGAAACGCGTCAGGGAGCTTGAAAAAAGCTGCGAAGGTATTGAAAGAACAGGTGAGCAGGACGGAGTTTGCTGAATGATTTAATGAATCAAGCACGGCATAATGATTTACTTGAACTTGAATCCCCATTTCCTGAAATAGTACATTGCCGACATGATGTCAATGAGCGCAAGCTTCAGGCTTTTGTGGGACCCTCTCTGCCATTCGTGGACGACATAATTGTACGGGTAGAA